>ERZ1673696.14-NODE-14-length-193122-cov-6.211683_pt1 | contig 193122 bp, 196 predicted proteins | sample MGYA00580226_ERZ1673696 | MGnify/ENA primary metagenome ERZ1673696 (study PRJEB41218, sample SAMN15661743) | gut metagenome | host: Homo sapiens | place: Canada: London | collected 2015-08-20/2019-03-30 | study: EMG produced TPA metagenomics assembly of... | reverse complement strand
AAAGGGGACGGGGAATAATGGCACACTTTTATTAAAAGTGTGCCATTATTCCCCGTCCCCTTTGGCAGAGAGTAGGTCTTCCATAGTATAAATTTTTCCAGGTTTCTGCTTTACAATAAATTTTGCTGCCCTCAATGCACCTTCGGCAAATGTTTTCCTAGAAAGAGTAGTATGTTTTAATTCAAGCATTTCACTTTCGTCAAAGAAGAAGACAGAGTGTTCTCCAACGATATTTCCTCCACGGATGCTAGAAATTCCTATTTCATTTTTTAATCTTTTTCTGTAACAGTTATTCCTATTTAAATTATATATAAATTTATAATTACCTCCTTTATTTATACTATCAGCAAGCATTATAGCTGTTCCACTAGGAGAATCTAATTTTTGACTGTGATGCGTTTCTAAAATTTCTATTTCACTATTAGGCAAAAATTCTGCTAATTGTTTAAGTAGGTTACAAACAACTGCTATTGAATAAGACATATTAGCAGATTTAAAAATAGGAATAAGTTTGCTTGATATAAAAATTTTATTGTTCTGTTCTGGGGTAAAGCCAGTAGTGGCTATAACTAATGGTATTTTATTTCTTTTTGAATATTCCAAAATGTTAAATGTCCCTATTGGAGTAGAAAAATCTATTATAACATCTGGTTCTTGAGGTATTTGACTGAAATGTGTAAAAACATTAAAAAAGTTAGGTTTGGAATTTTGTTTTGCTATTCCACCAATTAAACAAAAAGAATGACTGCTATGAACTAAATTAGCAATTTCTTGCCCCATTTTACCATTACAGCCATTTATTAATACATTTATCATCTATAAAGTCTCCTCTATATTATTCGAAATACAATTAAACTTAAAAATATATAAGCATATTTGTAAAACTTTTTTGTATGTAAAATATCAGTATAATAATATAAACTTTCTACAATTGTACTATATTTATCTGTGAAAGTAACAATATAACTTTCTGGATATTTTGGAAGTTTTATTGTTACCGGCCACATATGTTTTAAAATTATATCCTTTTCTTTCTCTGTTAAATAAAATAATTTTAAAGAGTTCTCTAATGCAATTTCTGGATGTATAAAAGCATGAAATTTCCTTAATTTTAAAGCTTTTTTACTATTTCTCCAATCATATAAAAACAAATCATGTAGCATTGCACCACGAGCAACAGCTTTATAGTTTAAGCCCAATTTTTTAGCTATTATATAACTATAAAATGCAACATTTAGGCAATGGTCATAACAAGAAGTGTTATAATGTTGCTTAAATTGATTCATTTTTTGAACTGTGGGATTAGAAGTTAAATCTTTTATAATATTTTCAAATTCTTCACATATATTATTGTTTCTTGTGTACACTGGAATGCTCCTTAAAATCAATATTTATTATATTATAACACAGATATATATAAATGGTTATAGTAAATTGAAATTTTCTAAAGATTTTTTTAAATGCTGTTTTCCACTTTTAGACATATCTATTAATGGAAGTCTTGGTTTACCAAAATTATAGCCCATCATATTTAGTGCTGTTTTTACAGGAATTGGATTGACTTCGCAAAATAAACTTTCTATTAATTCAAGGCTTTGTAGTTGAGCGAATCTTGCTTTTTCAATATTGCCATTAAGAAAATCATAAATCATATTATGCGTAAATCTAGGTGCAACATTAGAAAGTACAGAAATTGCACCAATACCACCCAAAGATAAAATAGGGATGTTCTGGTCATCATTCCCAGAATATATTGACAAATTATTTCCGCATAATGCGGCTATTTTAGCAATTTGGGATATATTTCCACTAGCTTCTTTTATTGCAACAATATTTTCTGTTTTAGATAATTCTAAACAAGTTTCAGGTAATATATTTAATCCAGTTCTACTAGGTACATTATATAAAATAATAGGTAATGTAGTTTTGTTAGCTATACTATTATAATGGTGAATTAAACCTTCTTGTGTAGTTTTATTATAATATGGAGTTACTAATAGTAAACCATCAGCACCAACGCTTTCAGCATATTGAGACATTTCTATAGATGTAGCAGTATTATTACTACCAGCACCAACAATGAGAGGAACTCTTTTATCTATTAATTCAACAGAAAATTTTATAAGAGTTTTCTTTTCCTCTAAAGTCATAGTTGAAGATTCACCAGTAGTACCACATACAATAATTGCATCAATTCCTTCATTAATTTGATATTCCACAAGCTTAGCAAATTCAGTAAGATTTATGTTATCTTCTGTAAATGGGGTAGCAATAGCTGTTCCACAGCCTCTGAATAAAACTTTTTTCATAAATATACGATCTCCTAAAAATTTGATAATATATAATATGAAAAAAGTTTAAAAAAGAGAACAAATAAAAAAGAAAAATATATACAAAGCTACTGTGAAAAATAAAATAGATGTTGGAGTGAGTGAAGTTACTATTTTAAGAATCCGCTTATTATTTGTTCTTCAGCTTCTTTTTCAGTAAGTCCAAGTGTCATTAGTTTTGTTAATTGCTCTCCAGCAATTTTCCCAATGGCAGCTTCATGTATAAGGCTAGCATCAATATTATTAGCTACAATTCTTGGAGTAGCTATAATTTTAGCATTATCCATTATAATTGCATCACATTCAACATGTCCAAAACATTTTGAATTACCACTAACATTTGAATAAAATTCTTGTGAAGATGTATCTTTAGCAACAGACCTAGAAGTAACATGTACACTTGAATTTTCTCCATTTAATTCTACATTAAATATTGTTTTAGCAAATTGATTTCCACTTGTCATTATTTTTTCAGTTATTACTAAATTAGTGTTTTCTGCTAAATCTCCAGTAGTTTCTCTGACTGTAGAAGAAACACCTTCTATTTGTACAGTTTCCATCTCTAAAGAAGAGTTCTCTTTTAAATGTACAATAGTTTGAGGATTTAAAATTTTATCACCAGTACCATTGCCCTCACCATAATGTTTCTCAATATATTTAACTTTAGCTCCGGGTTCCAAATAAAAAGTATGGATACCATCATGCTCTGAAGTTTCGCAAGTATTATTATGAATTCCACAACCAGCCACAATAACAACATCAGCATTTTCACCAATATAAAAATCATTATAGACAATATCATTAAAGCCAGCTTCTGTTAAAATAACAGGAATGTGAACACTCTCATTCTTAGTATTAGGTTTTATAATAATATCAATACCAGGTTTATCTGTTTTAGTAATAATGTCAATATTGGTAGTTGTATTTCTAGCAACACCTTTTCCATTTTCACGGATATTAAAGGCTCCAATTGGTATAGACTCTATATCAGCAATCTTTTTTAACAAATCTTTTTCTAATTTACTTAATTCCATTTGTAACACCTCCTACAGAATTAACTTTATGACATGCAACTTTTTTGTTTAATAATTTCGGAATCATTTTGTCTTTAGAACCAATATCAGCAATTTTACCATTATCTAACAATATAATTTCATCAGCTATATTTAATATTTTTTCTTGATGTGAAATAACAATAATAGAACCTTTTATTTCTCTATGCATTTTTTCAAATACACTAATAAGATTATTAAAACTCCATAAATCAATACCAGCCTCAGGTTCATCAAATATAGTCAATTTAGATTTTTTTGCTTCAAGCATTGCAATTTCTATTCTTTTAAGTTCTCCACCAGAAAGAGAAGAACTTATTTCTCTATTTAAATATTCTTGAGCACATAGACCAACATCAGATAAATAATCGCAAGCCTCAGCAATATTAATAGAATTACCAGCAGCAATTTCAATTAAGTCTTTGACAGTAAGACCTTTAAATTTAACAGGTTGTTGAAAAGCAAAACCAATACCAAGTTTAGCTCTTTCTGTAATAGTAAGATTTGTAATATCTTGTCCATCAAAAATAATTTGTCCAGAATCAGGACTAAAAAGCCCCATAATAATTTTAGCAAGAGTCGACTTTCCAGAACCATTAGGACCAGTAATAGCCACAAACTTTTGATTATCTATATTTAAACTAACATCAGTTAAAATCTGTTTATTATCTTTATAAAAAGAAATATTTTTTAACTCTAACATAAAAACCTCCTTGTCACTTGGGGGACGTTCCTTTTTGTGACAATTTGTCACTTTAGGGACATACCTTTAACGTCCAATATTATACCACATAAATTGGAGAGTTACAATATAAGTTAAAATCAAATAACATATTAAAGTGAGAAGTAACATATTAAAAAGAGCATCAAGAATAATTTTTAATGCTCTTTTCAAAATTTAAAATAAAAATTCCATTAATGATTAAGTTCTATTAAATTTTCTACAATTTGTATAGCATTTGTTGCAGCTCCTTTTCTGATATTATCAGCTACGACCCATAAATTTAAACCATTTTCAATACTAAAATCTCGTCTAATTCTTCCAACAAAGACTTCATCATTTCCAGAAACATTTGCTGAAAGAGGGTAAATGTTATGAATCAAATCATCTTGAACAACTACATTAGGCGAGCGTTTTAATAAAGATATAATATCAGATAATTCAAAAGAGTTTTCTAATTCTACATTAATAGATTCACTATGAGAATTAAAAACTGGAACTCTAACAGTAGTTGCAGTTATCTTAATGTCTGATCTACCTAAAATTTTTCTTGTTTCATTTATCATTTTTTCTTCTTCTTTGGTATAACCATTATCTAAAAAAACGTCAATGTGTGGTAAACAATTATTAAAGATAGGATGTGGAAACTTTTCTAATGGAGTTTCCAAAGAATTATAATGTACATAATTCATAATTCCATTTTCTAAATCATTTATTCCTTTTTGACCTGCACCAGATACGGCTTGATAAGTAGAATAAATAATTCTTTTTATCTTATAATTATCTTCTAAAGGTTTTAAAACAGGCATAGCTTGAATAGTCGAGCAATTTGGATTAGCAATAATTCCATGATGATTTTTAATAACATCAGGATTTACTTCTGGAACAACCAAAGGAACATCAGGTTCCATTCTAAAAGCACTACTGTTATCAATTACTATACATCCTTTAGAAACAGCAATAGGAGCATATTTTAGAGAAGTACTTCCACCAGCAGAAAATATTGCATAATCAAAACCTTCGTCGAAGGAACTCTCAGTTAATTCTTGAACAAGAAAATCTTCTCCCATAAAATGAATTGTTTTACCACCAGATTTTTTAGATGCAAAAAAAACATATTTAGAAATTGGCAAATTTCTTTCTTGTAAAACTTGTAATACAGTGCGACCAACAACTCCTGTAGCGCCAACAATAGCTAATTTGTAATTTTTCATAATAACACCTCACTAATAAATTATATTAATCAAAATAAATAAAAAAACTAAATAAAAAAATATTTTACAATTCTTGTAATAAAAAAAACAATTTGATATAATTTATTAGAACAAAAATTTGTGAATGGAGTAAAAAATGATAGATTTAAACCAAAGTATTCAATATATAAAAGGAGTAGGCCCACAAAGAGCGACTTTGTTGCAAAAATTAAATATATATACATTAGAAGATTTAATTACATACTTTCCTAGAGAATATGAAGATAGAAGTAATCCCAAAAAAATAATGCAACTAATAGATGGAGAAGAAGCACTAATAGAAGCAGTGGTCATTTCAAAAGTGACTGAAATAAAAGTAAGAAAAAATATGATTATAGAAAAGTTAATAGCAAGAGATGAAACAGGAAGTTGTATTATATCTTGGTTTAATCAAAAATACTTGAAAGGAAAATTTGAAGTAGGAGAGAAATATAATTTTTTTGGCAAAGTGTCAGTTAAATATGGAAAAGTAGAAATATTAAATCCTGTTTTTGATAAAGAAGAAACAAGCCAAAATACTGGCAAAATAATACCAATTTATCCTTCAACATACAGTTTGCCACAAGGAACAATAAGAAAAACAATTGAAAATGGACTTTCAATAGTAGAAGGAAAATTAGAGGAAACATTACCAACATATTTATTAGAAGAATATCATTTATTAGATTTAAATACAGCCATAAAGCAAATACATTTTCCAGATGATTTTAAAGAATATAAAAGAGCACGTACAAGATTAGTTTTTGAAGAATTATTAGGAATGCAACTTGCACTATTAAATTTAAAACAAGAAAACACGCAAAATGAAGGTATTAAATTTTCAAAAGAAGTAAAAATGTCAGAACTTATAAACAAACTACCATTTAATTTAACAAAAGCACAGATAAAAGTATTAGAAGAAATAGATAAAGATATGGAACTCTCAAAACCGATGAATAGATTGTTACAAGGAGATGTAGGCTCACGGAAAAACAATAGTCTCAATTATAGCGGCATATAAAGCGGTAAAAAGTGGGTATCAAGTAGCAATAATGGCCCCAACAGCAATACTTGCAACTCAACATTTAGAAGAATTTAAAAAGATATTAAAACAATTTGATATAAAATGTGAAATTTTATTAGGTGGAACAAATAAGAAGAAGAGAGAAGAAATATTAGAAAAAACAATAAATGGAGAAATAGATATCCTAATAGGAACACACTCTCTATTAGTAGAAGATGTAGAATTTAAAAAATTAGGGTTGGTAGTTACAGATGAACAACATAGATTTGGAGTAAGGCAAAGAGGGACAATTGTTTCAAAAGGAATAAATCCAGATGTCTTAGTAATGACAGCAACGCCAATACCAAGAACATTGGCACTTATATTATATGGGGATTTAGATATATCTATAATAGATGAATTGCCACCTAACAGAAAAAAGATAGAAACTTTTGCAGTAAATAAATCTATGGAAGAAAGGATAAATGCATTTATTCTAAAAAATTTACAAGAAGGCAGACAGGCATATGTAGTATGTCCTTTGGTAGAAGAAAATGAAGAAATAAATGCACAATCTGTATTAGAAACAGCAGAAAAATATTCGAAAGTTTTAAAGAGTTATAAAGTAGAATATTTACATGGAAAAATGAGACAAAAAGAAAAAGAAGAAATTATGCAAGATTTTAAAGATGGAAAAATTGATGTATTAGTGTCTACAACAGTAATAGAAGTAGGAGTAAATGTTCCAAATGCAACACTTATGATTATAGAAAATGCAGAACGATTTGGATTAGCTGCACTTCATCAATTGAGAGGACGTGTGGGAAGAGGAGATAAACAATCATATTGTATACTAAAATATCAGTCCACAACACAAATAGCAAAGCAAAGAATGGAAATTATGCAAAAAACAAATGATGGATTTGTCATAGCAGAAAAAGATTTAGAACTAAGAGGAACAGGAGAATTCTTTGGAACAAAGCAACATGGAATTCCAGAATTCAAAATAGCAAACCTTTTTGAAGATATGGAAACTTTAAAAAGTGTTCAAAGTGTTGCATTAAAAATACAGAAAGAAGATCCAGATTTAGAAAAACAGGAAAATAAGAAACTAAGGAAAATGGTAAAAAATAAGATTAATAGAAGAATTGAAATATAATAAAAATAGAAGAGGTACATTTAAGTGGAAATAAAAGGAGAAATATTAGACATAATCTATAAAAATGAAATAAATAGTTATACAATTGCAACCTTTAGAACAGATGAAGAAGAAACCACTGTAGTAGGTTATTTACCTTTTATTAATGTTGGAGATACACTGAGTGTAAATGGTGTTTTTGTAGAACATCAAGAATATGGAAGACAATTTAAAATAGGAACTTTTGAAAAAATTATGCCACAAACATTAGAGTCTTTAGAAAGATATTTGGCAAATGGAATGATAAAGGGAATAGGACCAGCAACAGCTAAAAAAATAGTAGAAACATTCGGAGAAAATACCATAAATATATTTAAATTTGAACCAGAGAAATTAGCACAGATAAAAGGGATAACAGAGGAAAAAGCAATTAGTATGGCAGAAGAATTTGTAGCTAATTGGGAAATTTGGCAGTTAGTAGGTTTCTTAGAAAAATTTGGAATTGGACCACAGAGCGCAGAAAAAATTTATAAAACGCTAGGACAAAATGCAATTGAAGAAATAGAAGCTAATCCATACATATTAGTAGATTTAGTGAATAAAGTAGACTTTACACAAATAGATAAAATGGCTTTAGACATAGGAATTGAATATAATAATGACAAGAGAATAAAAAGTGGTATAAAATATGCTTTAAGACTTGCTACATACAATGGACATTGTACGGTTATGTATGAAAATTTGGTAGAATTTGTAAGCAATTTATTAGGCGTAGAAAAAGAGTTAGTAGAAGATAATATAATAAATTTAAAAGCCAAAAATGAAATTATATTAGAAGAAAGAGATTTAGAAGGAGAAACAGAGGAATGGATCTATTTAGAAGAATATTATAATGCTGAAAAAAATATTGCAGAAAAATTAATAAGATTAAGAGATAGTAGAAATATAAAAAAGATAAGTGGGTTTGATAAAAAAATAAAAACATTAGAGAAACAAACAGATATAGAACTATCTGATAAACAACTAGAAGCTATAAAAGCAATTAACGATAATAATATATGTGTTATTACAGGTGGACCAGGTACTGGAAAGACAACAATTATAAAGACGATATTAGAATTGTATAAGCAAGAAGGAAAAAAAGTAGTCCTTTGTGCTCCTACAGGTAGAGCAGCTAAAAGAATGTCTGAAACTACAGGAGAGGATGCAAAAACATTACATAGATTGTTAGAATTAGGAAAGATAGTATCAGATGACAATCAAGAAATAAATACAGAATTAGCAATAACTCCTATAGATGCAGATATAATAATTATAGATGAAGTGTCTATGGTAGATATTTTTCTAATGAATTACTTATTAAAAGGTGTTTACCAAGGAAGTAAACTGATATTAGTAGGAGATGTTGACCAACTTCCATCTGTTGGACCAGGCAATGTGCTAAAGGATATAATTAATTCACAAGAAATAGTAACAATAGTATTAAACAAGATATTTAGACAAGCTGCTAAAAGTAAAATAATATTAAATTCACACAAAGTAAATGAAGGTATAAGTTTTATAGGGGAAGAGTATGAAAAAGATATTTTAGAAGATTTCTTTTATATAAATGAAAATGATAAAGCTAAAATATTGGATAATATTATATCTTTAAGCACAGGTAGACTAAAGAAATATGGAGATTATGACTTCTTAAAGAATATACAAGTTATAACACCAACTAAGAAAGGAGAATTGGGAACTAAAGAATTAAATAAAATATTACAAGAAAAAATAAATCCATTCAATATAGAAAAAAAAGAAAAAAAATATGGTGACGTAATTTTTAGAGAAAATGATAGAATAATGCAAATTAAAAACAATTATGATATTTATTGGGAAAAACATTTAGAGCAAACGGAATATGGAAGCGGAGTTTTTAATGGGGAATTTGGAACAATAGTAAAAATTAATGATAGTGAAAAACAAATAAAAATAAAATTTGATGATGAAAAAATTGCATGGTATCAATATACTGATTTGGAACAAATAGAGCACGCATATGCAATAACTGTACATAAAGCACAACGGAAGTGAATTTGATGTAGTACTAATGCCAATATCACAATCATCACCAATGTTATTAACAAGAAATTTATTATATACTGGCATGACAAGAGCTAAAAAACTTTTAATTATTATAGGTAATAAAAATATTATAGAATTTATGATAAGAAATGCAGATAGCAAAAAAAGAAATACAGGGCTACAATATAAATTAAAAAATAATGTCAAAAAATATTGACTAATGAGTTTAGTTATACTATTATATTAATATAATGGCATAGGGGGTTCATAAATTATCTGTGAAAGGAGGTAAACTTATGGACAATGAAGTAATGACAAAGATACTAGAAGCAACGCTAAAAACTCAAACAACAGTCGAAAAATTAAATGAAACAGTAAAAAGCATTAAATATGATGTAAAAGATTTAAAACAAGATGTAGCAAGTATGAAGCAAGATATATCAGATTTAAAACAAGATGTAGCAAATATGAAACAAGAAATTACAGAAATAAAACAAGAAATTGATAAACTAAAAGTGGAAATTGCACTAACAAACAAAGAATTAGATATGTTTAGAAACGAAACAAGGAAAAAGCTAGAAGAGTTAGAAACAAGAATGAAAATAATAACAATGGCAATAACAACTTTGTCAGCAGAACAAAATGATACAAGAGAAATTGTGCTACTTTTAGTAAAAGAAGTAGGTACAATGGGCAATAGAGAAAATAAATAAAAATACATAATCGGGGGTAATTTAAAGGAGGTTTTTAATGAACTTTTTTAACATGGCTCTCGATTTTATTTTTCCGCCCATTTGCGGAATCTGTGGAGAAATAAATAAAAATTATATATGTACTAAGTGCTATAAAGATATTAGAAAATTAGAAAAATGCATAACCAATAAATATAATAACAAATATTATAGTGAACACTTATATATTTTTAAATATGAAGGAACAATAAGAAAGAGGATAATTGAATACAAATTTGAGGATAAAGCATATTTATATAAAACTTTTAGTGAAATATTTATAAAAAACAAGACAGTTTGTAATTATATAAAGAAATATGATGTGTTAATTCCTGTACCAATAAGCAATAAAAGGAAAAGAAAAAGGGGATACAATCAAAGTGAATTAATATGTAAAGAATTGTCAACAAAGTTAGACGTTCCAATATGTATGAATGTTGTTATAAAATATAAAGATAACAAATCACAAAGCACATTAAATAAAATAGAAAGAATAAAAAATGTAGAAAATGTATACATAATAAAAAATATAAATAAAATAAAAGACAAAAAAGTTCTTTTAGTAGATGATATATATACAACAGGTAGCACGGTTAATGAAATTGCTAACAACTTGATAAAATCGGGAGTGAAAGATGTTGGAATAATTACAATTGCTAAAGACTAAAAAGGTTACCCAATATGATAAAATTTTCGTAAAAATAAAATAATAAACTTTTTAATGGCAAAATTGTGAATAAAAATTAACATAAAAAACAATAATAAGAATATAAAAGAAAAAAGGAGGGAAAGTTTTGAAAGCGACTGGAGTAGTTAGAAGAATAGATGATTTAGGAAGAGTTGTTATTCCAAAAGAAATAAGAAAAACTTTAAGAATAAAAGAAGGAGATCCGTTAGAAATATTTACAGATAAAGAAGGAGAAGTAATATTAAAAAAATATTCACCTATAGGTGAATTGTCAGAATTTGCAACAGGGTATGCAGAAACATTAGCCAAAACGACAGGACATATTGCTTGTATAACAGATAAAGATACAGTAATAGCTGTTTCAGGCACTTCAAAAAAGGAATTTTTTGAACAAGATATAAGTGAAGAACTAGAGAAAATAATGGATGAAAAAGAAAACTATGCAAGTAAAGATAATAACAATATATCAATTCCAATTACCAAAAATGATAAGTGGGAAAGAAAATATAATTCTCAAATTGTATATCCGATAATATCAGATGGAGATGTTATAGGAAGTGTAATATTATTATCAAAAGACAATAATACAAAAATGACAGAAGTAGAGCAAAAAGTGGCTCAATCAGCAGCAACATTTTTAGGAAGTCAGATGGATATATAGAGAGAAAGCAACTTTATGTGTTATAACATAAGATATATTTAAAATGTGTCCAAAAATTCACAAAAAAATTAGCAATTGGTATTGACAATTGCTAATTTTAGTTGTAATATATATAAAGTTTAGCAATCAATATTAAAGAGTGCTAAAAAAGTAGGTGATAGTTAATATGTTAGATGACAGGAAGAAAAAAATATTGCAAGCAGTAATAGATGAATACATACAATCAGCAGAGCCAGTAAGTTCTGGAGCAATAGCTGGAAAGTATAGTTTAAATTATAGCAGTGCTACAATAAGGAATGAAATGGCTGACTTGGAAAAAGAAGGATACCTAGATAAGCCACATACATCAAGCGGTAGAGTACCTTCTGCTATGGGATATAGACTATATGTAGATGAATTATTAAAAGAAGATAATATAAGTTTAGAAGAAATAAAATATATAAAATCTAAACTAGAAACTAGAGTAAATGAAATAGAAGAGTTAACAAAAATTGCAACAAATACTCTTTCAGAAATTACACATTATACAACTGTTGCGATAGGACCGAAGAATAATTTGCAAAATATAGAAGAAGTCAAATTTGTACTTTTAGGTAAAAGAATGTTAATGGCAATAATCCTTACAGATACAGGATTAATAAAAGAAACAATTATTAAATTTGATGAAGATATTACAGAGGAACAGGTAGAAACTTTAACATTTATATTTAACAATAAACTAAAAGGAAAACCACTAGAAGAAATAGATAGACCATTGGAAGAATATATTTTTTCTCAAATGAACTATAGTTTAAAAGTTATAAAACCAGTTATGGAGCAATTAAACAAAGTAATTAATGAAGATAATCAAATATATTTAGAAGGAGCCAATAAAGCATTTGAATTACCAGAATTTAAAAGTTTAGAGGTTGCCAGAAACTTTATAAATTTAATAGATACAAAGGAAATCGTTGTGGATTTATTAAATACAGGTTTTGCGAAAGATATAAATGTGTATATAGGAGATGAAAATGATAATGAACAGTTGAAAGATTTTAGCATAGTAACTTTTAAACACAGATATAAAGACAGGGATTTAGGAACAATTGGAATTATAGGTCCAAAAAGAATGGATTATTCAAAAGTTATTTCTGTAATGAAATATATTAGCAAAAAATTAAATGGTGAATGATAGAAAGGAGTTTATATAAATGGAAGAAAACAAAGAAGAAAAAATAGAGGAAAATAATGTAGAAAATGACATAATAGAATTAAAAAAGACAATAGAAACACAAAAAATACAATTAGAAGAGCTAGATGATAGATTTAAAAGGGTTGCAGCAGAATTCGAGAATTACAAAAAAAGAAGTAGCAAAGAGAGAGAAACATTATATAATTCTTTAAAATCAGATGTAATATTAACTATACTACCAGTAGTAGATAATCTTGAAAAAGCAGTAGATGCTAAAACAGAAGATGAAAACTATAAACAAGGAGTAGAACTTGTGCTAAAGCAACTTAAAGATGTATTAGCCTTGAATGGAGTTAAGGAAATAGAAACAATAGGAAAAACATTTGATCCTGAACTACATGAAGCTGTAGCATCAGTAACAGATGAAAATTTAGGAGAAAAAGAAATAAAAGAAGAGTATCGAAAAGGCTACATATTAGGAAGTAAAGTTATTAGGCATTCTATGGTGGTAGTAGCCAATTAGAAACAGTTATTAATTTTTAATGTATATAAAAATTTACAAAAGAAAGATAATATTTAATAAAAAATAGGGAGGAATTTAAAATGGGAAAAATTATAGGAATTGATTTAGGAACAACAAATTCATGTGTTGCAGTTATGGAGGGTGGAGAGCCAGTTGTAATACCAAATGCAGAAGGCAATAGAACAACTCCATCAGTTGTAGCATTTTCAAAAAATGGAGAAAGACTAGTAGGACAAATAGCAAAACGTCAAGCAGTTACTAATCCAGATAATACAGTAATTTCAATTAAAAGAGAAATGGGAACAAACAAAAAAGTAAACATAGAAGGAGATGAATTTTCACCACAAGAAATATCAGCAATGATACTTCAAAAATTAAAAGCAGACGCAGAAAATTATCTAGGACAAAAAGTAACTCAAGCAGTTATAACAGTACCAGCATATTTTAGCGATAGCCAAAGACAAGCAACAAAAGATGCTGGAAAAATAGCAGGATTAGAAGTATTAAGAATTATAAATGAGCCAACAGCAGCAGCTTTAGCTTTTGGAATGGACAAAGAAGATCAAGACCAAAAAATAATGATATATGATTTAGGTGGAGGCACATTTGATGTATCTATACTTGATATTGGTGATGGAGTATTTGAAGTTCTTGCAACCAATGGTAATACACACTTGGGTGGAGATGACTTTGACCAAAGAATTATAGATTACTTAGTATCAGAATTTAAAAAATCAAATGGAATAGATTTAAGTACAGACAAAATGGCTATGCAACGTTTAAAAGAAGCAGCAGAAAAAGCTAAAATAGAACTTTCTGGAATGCAACAAACACAAATAAATTTACCATTCATTACAGCAGATGCACAAGGACCAAAACACTTAGATGTAACATTAACAAGAGCTAAATTTGAAGAATTAATTAGAGATTTAATAGATGCTACAAGAGTACCAGTAGAGCAAGCTATGAAAGATGCAGGAGTTACAGCAAATGATATTCATAAAGTATTGTTAGTAGGTGGATCTACAAGAGTTCCAGCAGTGCAAGAAGCTGTTAAGAAAATAACAGGAAAAGAACCAGATAAAGGAATAAATCCTGACGAATGCGTTGCAATAGGTGCAGCTATCCAAGGTGGTGTACTTTCAGGTGATGTAAAAGACTTAGTATTGTTGGATGTAACACCATTATCATTAGGTATTGAAACATTAGGAGGAGTATTTACAAAACTTATTGAAAGAAATACAACTATACCAACTAAAAAATCACAAGTATTTTCAACAGCAGCAGATGGTCAAACAAGTGTTGAAATACATGTACTTCAAGGTGAAAGAGAAATGGCTGCATATAACAAAACATTAGGTAGATTCCAATTAACTGGAATTCCAGCAGCACCAAGAGGAGTACCTCAAATTGAAGTAACATTTGATATTGATGCCAATGGTATAGTTCATGTATCAGCAAAAGATATGGCAACAGGAAACAGTCAACAAGTTGCTATTACAGCAAGTACAAACTTAACAGATGAAGATATAGAAAAAGCTGTTAAAGATGCAGAAGCACATGCAGAAGAAGATAAAAAGAGAAAAGACGAAATAGAAGTTAGAAACAATGCAGAAAGTTTAGTATATAATTCTCAAAAAACAATAGATGAATTAGGCGACAAAATAAGTGGAGAAGAAAAAGCAAAGGTAGAAACAGAAATAGAAAATGTTAAAAAAGCATTAGAAGGTTCAAATGTAGAAGAAATTAAAACAGCAACAGAAAAATTAACAACAGCATTCTATGCAGTTTCTGAAAAACTATATTCTCAAGCTGCTGATGCAAATAAAACAGCCGGAGCACAATCAGATGGAGAACCAAAAGTCGACGAAAATGGAAATGTATATGATGCAGATTATAAAGTAGAAAACGACGACAATGGAGACAATAAATAAAAAATAGATTAGAAAGTTGGAAGTCAGAGATTGGAAGTTAGAAATATAATTATACTCTAACTTCCAATAACTAACCTCTAAACTCTATTTAGGAGGACTAAATGTCAAATAAAAGAGATTATTATGAAGTATTAGGCGTAGCAAAGAATGCAACAGATGAAGAGATAAAAAAGGCATATAGAAAATTAGCAAAAAAATATCATCCAGATGCTAATCCAGATAATAAGCAAGAAGCAGAAGCAAAATTTAAAGAAGTGAATGAAGCATATGAAGTATTATCTGATTCACAAAAAAGACAAATGTATGATCAATTTGGGCACGATGGTCCACAAGGCTTTGGTAGTGGAAATAATGGATATTATTCATATAGTTCATCTGGATTTGATGGGTTTAGCGACTTTGGAGATTTAGGAGATATATTCTCTTCATTTTTTGGAGGTGGATTTGGAACAAAAAGTGGAAAGAGTACTAACTCAGGTCCAAAAAAAGGAGCAGATTTAAGATATAATTTAGATATAAGTTTTGAAGAAGCATTTTTAGGGACAGAAAGATTTGTTACTATTTCAAGAAGTGAAACTTGTAATACATGTCATGGAAATGGTGCAAAACCAGGAACTAAGCCAGAGAGATGTTCTGTATGTGGAGGTACAGGTCAAATAAGACAAGTACAAACAACAATATTAGGACAAATGCAAACAACTAGACCATGTAGTAATTGTCATGGTACTGGAGAAGTAATAAAAGAGGTCTGCACAGAGTGTAAACGGAAAAGGGAATATAAGAAAATCAGTAAAATTAACTGTAAAAATTCCAGCAGGTATAGATGAAAACCAAACAATAGTGTTAAAAGGAGAGGGCGAAACAGGCTACAAAGGAGGACCAAAAGGAGATTTATATATTACAATACACATAAAAAAACATAATATATATACGAGAAAAGGAAATAATGTAATATGTGAAATACCAATAACCTTTACGCAGGCAGCATTAGGAGCAGAATTAGAAATACCAATGGTAGATGGTACAATAGAAAAATATACTATACCAGAAGGAACACAATCAGAAACAAAATTTACAATTAGAAATAAAGGTTTTAAAAACATAAATAACAACTTTTATGGAGATTTCATATTTGTTGTTCAGGTTCAGGTACCAAAAAGACTTTCAAAAGAACAAAGGGAAATATTGTTGCAATTAGCCAAAACTATGAATGAACAACCACCAATAAAAAAGAAAGGAATATTTGGATAAAAACATTTAAAATAACTGGTGATAAAATTACCAGTTATTTTTGCATGTAAATATTTATAGACAAAAAACAATAAATGCTATATAATATAGGCTAAGAAAAAAGAGATTATTGCTGGTACTTTAGAAAGGAAAATTGAAAATGCCAAAGTTTTTTGTAAAAGACGAACAAGTGGATGGAGAAAATATAAAAATAGTAGGTGAAGATGTAAACCATATAGTAAATGTGTTAAGATTAAAAAAAGAAGACGAAGTACAAATATGTAATGCAAATACAAATGTTAATTATATTGCCAATATTATAAACATGAATAAAAAAATTGTAGAATGTAAAATAAAACATATCGAAAACTCAACAAATGAAACAAATATAGATATTACGCTGTTTCAAGGATTACCTAAAGCAGATAAAATGGAATACATAATACAAAAGAATGTAGAACTTGGAGTAAAGCATATAGTCCCAGTAGATATGGAAAGAAGTATTGTAAAACTGGATGAAAAAACAATGATAAAAAAAATAGAAAGATGGCAAAAAATATCAGAAGTGGCTGCTAAGCAATCTGGAAGAGACATAATACCAAAAATAGAAAATATAATAAATGTAAAAAAAATTTGCGAACTTATAAAGAATTATGATATAGTATTAATAGCTTATGAAAATGAAAACCAAATTACTTTGAAAGATAAATTAAGAAAAATCAAAAACTTTGATAATTTAAAAATAGCAGTCATTATTGGACCAGAGGGCGGAATTGATAAAAAAGAATTAGAAGAATTGATTAAAGCAGGAGCAAAGACAATAACATTAGGTAAAAGAATTTTAAGAACTGAAACTGCTTCAATAGTTGTTGTAAGCAATTTAATATATGAAGCAGAAATGTAAATTTATAATCTTTAGGAAGGAGATTATGTAATAAAATGGCTAACAAAAAAATAAATACAGAGCAAAAAAAAGAAACTGGAAAAAAGTTATCCAAAAAAGAAACAGCAAAAACTACAACTCAAAATACTAAAACTGAAAATAAAGAACAAATGAGAAAAACAGCAAATAACAATACAAAGAAAACAGTAGCAAAGTCTAAAAACAGTAAAGAAAAGAAGGCGGAGGCAAAACAAAAAACAAATTTTACAACTACTCAAAATGAAAATACTAAGAAAAAAAATATAACAAAAAATAAAAATATAAAGGAAAAAAAGGATATTCTTAAAGAAGACAAAACATCAAAAGAGATATCAAAAGAACAAGCCAAAATAGAAACCATTAGAAAAGAATTAAAAAGCAAAAACAAAATACCAATAAAAGATATGAATAAAATATATAATGCGATTTTTCCTAATATTTATATAGCAGCAGGTGTAATAATATACTTTTTATTTATGATTTTTGGATTTTATAATATAAATAATAAAGTATTTATAACAGATGTAAAAGCGTTTAGCATAGCAATGCTTTGCGGAGCAATAGCAATATTCGAATATGCATATAAAAAAGATAGTACTAAGTTTGCAATATATGGAATAGAAAGCTTGGTAATGGCAATATTAACAATGTCTTTGATATATATAAACTTGATGTATTTTGATAAATTTGCATATGTAGTAGCAATAATTGCATTTGCATTAGCAGCATATTATATAGTAAAATGTGTAGTAATATATAAAATAAATAAAAAGAAATATTTTATGAACCAAATGAGAGAGATAATAGATAAAGATGAGGAGAACGAATAAATATGAAGAGTATGACAGGATATGGAAGAGCTAAAATAGAAAATGATACCAGAGAATATATAGTAGAAGTAAAATCTGTGAATCATAAATACTTAGATATAAACATAAAGTTACCTAAAACTTTATTTTGCATAGAAGATAAAATAAGAAAAGTAATATCTAATAAAATATCAAGAGGGAAAATTGATGTTTTTGTAACCTACATAAATTATGGAATAGAGGGAAAAACTATATTAATAAATAAAGATATTGCAAAAATGTATATAAAAGAAATAGAAGAGATAGCAACAGAAAATAATATAGCAAGTGGAATAAGGGCAACCGAAATTTCTAAATTTCCAGAAGTTTTAAATGTTATAGTAGATGAAGAAGATGAAGAAAAAATATGGTTAGAACTTAATAAATGTCTAGAAAAAGCATTAGATAATTTTATAGAAATGAGAACAACAGAAGGAGAAAAAATAAAAGAAGACTTAAAGCAAAGATTAGATGAAATAGATGAAAATATTAATGAAATTTTTAAAAACTCTACTGGACTTGTAGAAGAATATGTAGTAAAATTAAGAAAGAGAATACAAGAAATACTTAATACAGATGTTGTGGATGAAACAAGATTAGCTCAAGAAATTGTTATATATTCAGACAAGACTTCTATAGAAGAGGAAATTACAAGGATAAAAAGTCATATAATACAATTTAAGGAGCTATTGAACTCTGAAGGTGCAATAGGGAAAAAAGCAGATTTTATTATACAAGAGATGAATAGAGAAATAAATACAATTGGTTCAAAATCAGGAAAATTTGAGATAACACAATTAGTTATAAAAATAAAGACACAAATTGAAGACATAAGGGAGCAAATACAAAATATTGAATAAAAAACATAAAACTTTTTAAAATAAATATGAAAGAAAGGAAAGATTTATGCAATTGATAAATATTGGATTTGGAAATATAGTTTCGGCAAATAGAATAGTGGCAATAGTAAGCCCAGAGTCAGCACCTATCAAAAGAATTGTGCAAATAGCAAAAGATGAAGGAAGAGCAGTTGATGCAACATATGGGAGAAGAACTAGAGCAGTGTTAATAATGGATTCAGGACATGTTATTTTATCAGCAGTTCAACCAGAAACTGTAGCAGGAAGACTAGACAAAGAAGATACAAATGAAACAATTATAGAATAGTATATTAAAAGTATATTAAAAAAGGAGATTATAAAAATGATAGTAAAACCAACAGTTGTAGATTTATTAAAAAATGTTGATAACAGATTTCAATTAGTAATAGCTGTTTCTAAAAGGGCAAGACAAATAGCAAATGGAAGTAAGCTTTTAACAGGTGTTGATGAAGAATCACCAGTAACATTGGCAGCAAATGAAATTGCAGAAGGAAAGGTAAAAGTAGTATGTTAGTATTATTGTCAGGAGTTTCAGGTGCTGGTAAAGATACAATAAAAAAAGAATTAATTAAAAGAATAAAAAACGTAGAATCTTTACCATCATATACAAACAGAAATCCAAGAAGTAATGATATTCCAGGAGTAACATATAATTTTGTAACTACAGAAGAATTTGAAAGAATGATAAAAGATGGTGAATTATATGAATATTCAGAGCATCATGGACATTATTATGGAACTTCTAAGAAATTATTAAATGAAAAAATAAGTAAAGGTAAAATAATTGTAAAAGATATAGAAGTAAATGGTGTAGAAAATTTACTAAAACTATTAAAAGATGATGTGGAGATTGTAACAATATTTTTAAAAGTGCCAAAAGAAGAACTAAGAAAAAGATTAGAGGAAAGAGAAGATAACCAAAGCGCAGAAGAAATAGAGCTGAGATTAAATAGGTTAGAATATGAAGAGTCTAAAATAGGAATGTATGATTATGTAATAAAAAATGACAATTTAGAAAGAACATTAAGAATTATAGAAGAAATAATAAAAACATAAAAACACTAACCAACATTAGTGTTTTTTGCTTTCAATTTTTAAAAAAGAATGATATACTATATAAAAATAAATTGAAGGAAAAGATAAAATGATTGCCGAAGTAATTATACAAAGTAATGCAAAAGAATTAAATAAAGTATTTGACTATAATATACCTACGAATTTAGAGGAAAGAATAAAAGTAGGAAGTAGAGTTTTAGTACCATTTGGCAATGTGAAAACTCTAGAGGATGGGTTTGTAATTGGCATAAAAGAAAATTCTGAATACAAGGTAAAAGATATTGCAAATGTACAAGAGGAATGTATAAATAATGAAAAAATAGAATTAGCTAAATGGATGGCAAAAAGGTATTTTTGTAACATATCAGATTGCTTAAAACTAATGTTACCACCTGGGACAAGAACAAAAATGTTATCAAATAGAATAAAAGAAAAAAAGCAATTATATGTTATATTAAAAAAAGACAAAGATGAAATAGAAAACGATATAGAAAATAAAAAAATAACATCAAACAAGCAAATAAGAGTATTAAAATTTTTAATAGATAATGATGGGGCATTTATATCAGAAATAGAAATGTTTACAGATATAACAAAAGTTGTTATAGATAGTCTTGCGAAAAAAGGATATGTAGAAATTGAAGAGAAACAAATAGAGAGAAATCCTTTTATACATAAAGTTGATAATAAAAGTGAAAAAATGAAACTTACACATGAACAACAAAATGCATATAACAAAATAATAGATGCAATGCAAGAACAATTATTTTGTGAATTTTTAATATATGGAATTACAGGTTCACGGAAAAACAGAAATATATTTACAACTAATAGAAGATACTATAAGACAGGGGAAAAGCAGTATAATGCTTGTGCCCGAAATTTCACTTACACCACAAACAGTAGATAGGTTTATATCAAGATTTGGTGAAGAGAAAATTGCAGTTTTGCATAGCAAATTATCAATTGGAGAAAGATATGATCAATGGAATAAAATAAAAAAAGGACAAGCCAAAATTGTAATTGGAGCGAGAAGTGCTATATTTGCTCCAATTGATAATTTGGGATTAATCGTTATTGATGAAGAACATGATAGTTCATATAAATCAGAAACAACACCAAAATATAATGCTAAAGAAGTGGCAACATATATAGCAAAGCAAAATAATATATGTCTTGTTTTAGGAAGTGCAACACCAGACATAGAAACATATTACAAAGCACAAAAACAAGAAGTTGAATTGTTAGAATTAAAACATAGGGCAAATAACTCAAGTCTGCCTGACGTAGAAATAGTTGATTTAAGAGAAGAAATGTTCTCTGGAAATAAATCAATGATAAGCAAAAAGTTATATAATGAAATAGAAAAAAATATTCAAAATAAAAAGCAAACAATATTATTTTTAAATAGAAGAGGATTTTCAACTTTTGTAATGTGTAGGGACTGTGGATATACAGTCAAATGCAAAAATTGCGATATTACTTTAACATATCATTCTAATACTAATAAACTAAAATGCCATTATTGTGGTTACGAAACAAATGCAGTTACAATTTGCCCAGAATGTAAAAGCCCTAATATTAGGTATTTTGGAACAGGAACTCAAAAATTAGAAGCGGAAATAAATAAAATGTTTCCAAATGCCAGAACAATTAGAATGGACGTAGATACTGTAAATAGAAAAAATTCGCATGAAGAAATATTAAATAAATTTAAAAATGATAGCATCGATATTTTAATAGGAACACAAATGGTGGTAAAAGGACACCACTTTCCAAATGTAACATTAGTTGGAGTAATAGCAGCAGATGGAAGTTTAAATATAGATGACTTTAGGGCAAATGAAAAAACTTTTCAAATATTAACACAGGTGGCAGGAAGAGCAGGGAGAGGAGAAAGTAGAGGAAAGGTAATTATACAAACATATAATCCAGATAACTTTAGTATAGAATGTAGTAAAAAGCAAGATTATAATTTATTTTATGAAACAGAGATAAAACTAAGAAAACAATTGAAATATCCACCATTCTGCGATATAATAACAATAGGTGTTTCTGCAACTAATGAAGAAACGACAATAAAAGTTATCAAAAAATTACATAATTATTTGAAACAGAGAATTAAAACAGAAAATATAGGAGTGCTCTTATATAGTCCATTACCAGCTCCAATAGATAAAATAAAAAATAAATATCGTTGGAGAATGATTATTAAGTGCAAATTTGGAGAAGATATAATTGAGTTTATAAATAATATGCTAGAAGAATATAATAAATATGAAATACCTAAAAAAGAAGATGCAAGAATAAATATAGCTTTAAATCCAGCTAATATGAATTAAAAATTAAAGCTTTAGAAAGAAATGGAGGTAAACATATGGCAATAAGAGTAGTAAGAGAAAATGGAGATGAAATATTAAGAAAAAAATCTAGAGAAGTAGAAAAAGTAGATGATAAAATAAGAGAAATATTGGATGATATGGTAGAGACTCTACACAAATATAATGGAGTTGGATTGGCAGGACCACAAATAGGAATATTAAAAAGAATAATAGTAATAGACTTATATGATGACAAGGGACCAATAAAATTAATTAATCCAGTGATAATAAAAGAAAAAGGAAAACATGAAGTAGAAGAAGGTTGCTTAAGTTTTCCTAACCAATATGGAAAAATAGTAAGACCAGAAGAAGTAACGATAGAAGCATTAAATGAAAATGGAGAAAAAGTAAAAATAAAAGCAAAAGAATTATTTGCACAAGCAATTTGTCATGAAATAGATCATTTAGATGGAATTTTATTCATAGATAAAATTTTGCCAGGAACACTTGAATATGTGGAGCCAAATGATATTAAAGAATAAAAAACAAAATGTAAAGCAAAGAGTATCAGAAACTAACATCTAAAAGAAAGGAACAAAAAGATGAATATAGTATTTATGGGAACTCCAGATTTTGCAGTAGAATCATTAAAAAGCTTACAACAAGCTGGAAACAATATATTAGCAGTAGTAACGAACACAGACAAACCAAAAGGAAGAGGCAACAAAGTAGTAAGTACACCTGTAAAAGATTATGCATTAGAACATAATATAAAAATTTATCAACCTTCTAAAATAAGAAACAATGTAGAATTTATGGAAGAAATGAAAAAATTAAAACCAGATTTATTCTGCGTTGTCGCATATGGAAAAATTCTACCTGAAGAATTATTAAATATACCTAAATATGGATCTATAAATGTGCATGGGTCACTATTGCCTAAATATAGAGGCGCAGCGCCTATACAATGGGCAATATTAAATGGTGATAAAACCACAGGAATTACAACAATGTTTATGGATGCAGGAATGGATACTGGAGATATGATATTAAAACAAAAAGTAGAAATAGGAGAAGATGAAACAACAGGAGAATTATGGGAAAGACTGTCTATAATAGGTGGAGATTTATTAGTAAAAACAGTAGACTTAATTGAAAAAGGAAAAGCACCTAGACAAAAACAAAAAGGCGAATTTTCAATGGCACCAATGTTAAACAAAGAAATGGCTAAAATAGATTGGGAAAATAAAACTGCAAAAGAAATAAAAAATTTAGTTAGAGGACTAAATCCAATAATGGGGGCATATAGCACAATAAATGGCAAGAAAATAAAATTTTGGAAAGTAAATGTAATAGGAGAAAAAAATTTATATGATATGTTTCCAGATTTGAATGAATATGCATATAAAATGAAGGATATAATACCAGGAACAGTACTATTTTCAGGAGACAAAAATGGATTATACATTAAAGCAAAAGATGGGATAATAGAGGCAGTTGAAGTACAGGCAGAAAACTCAAAAAAGATGAATATTTTAGAATTTTTGCGAGGAAATAATATACAAGCAGGAAATATGTTTGATAACACTTGATTTTTTTACCAAAATATGCTAAAATATAAATGTTGCAAAACAAATATACCTTTTACTTAATTTAAGGATGTATACTCCTCTTAAATTCAGTTTAAGGCAAATTTAATATTATAGGAGGTAAAACGCGATGACAAAGGAAAGAAAGCAAGAAATTATTGAAACTTATAAAAGAGATGAAAAAGATACTGGTTCTCCAGAAGTCCAAATAGCTCTTTTAACAGAAAGAATTAATGAATTAACAGAACATTTAAAAGTACACAAAAAAGATAATCATTCAAGACGTGGACTTTTTAAAATGGTTGGAACAAGAAGAAGCTTACTTAACTATTTAGCAAAAAAAGATGTTCAAAGATATAGAGATATCGTTGAAAAATTAAAATTAAGAAAATAATATTAACAATTGGACGTTTTGCATAATGCTAGACGTCCAATTTAATAATAAAAATTAAATATATTAACAATGTTGGAATTAGAAGGTAGCTTGTATAATTTATTAGATTTAGTTTTTAATAAATTATAGAGGTTACACCTAATGCCAAATATTGTTTTATATATAAATTAAATAAAAGGAGAAAAATTATGATTAAAAGTTATGAAACAGAATTGGCAGGAAGAAAATTAATTATTGAAACAGGAAGAATTGCAGAACTTGCAAATGGAAGCGTTATGGTAAAATATGGAGAAACTGTTGTAATGGTAAATGTTACAGCAGCTAAAGAACCAAAAGAGGGGGTAGACTTTTTTCCATTATCAGTAGATTATGAGGAAAAATTATATGCAGTAGGTAAAATACCCGGAAGTTTTACAAAAAGAGAAGGAAAGCCAACTGATAAAGCAATACTGACTTCAAGGGCAATTGACAGACCATTAAGACCATTATTCCCTAAAGACTTTAGAAATGATGTATGCGTGGTAGCAACAGTACTTTCTGTAGAACCAGACAATAGCCCAGAGGTATGTGCTATGATAGGAGCATCAGCAGCACTTACAATATCAGATATACCATTTGGAGGACCAACAGCTGCTGTAAATGTTGGATATGTAGACAATCAAATTGTTATAAATCCAACATTAGAGCAAAGAGAAAAAAGTAGATTAAACTTAACAGTTGCTGGTACTTTAGAAAAAATAACAATGATAGAAGCAGGAGCAGATGAAATACCAAACGATATAATGCTAGAATCTATAAAACAAGGACATGCAGAAATTAAGAAAATTTGCAATTTTATTTCAAAAATAAAAGAAGAAATAGGAAAACCAAAATTTGAATATAAATCATTCGCTGTAGATATAGGAATATATAACGAAATTGAAGAAAACTTTAAAAAAAGAATGTATCAAGATGTACAAGCTCAAGATAAAGAAGTTAGAGATGAAAATATAGAAAAAATCTCAGAAGACATATTAAATTATTTTATAGAAAAATATGGCGAAGAATTCATACAAGAAAAACAAATGGATATAGCAGAAAGTATACACAATTTAGAAAAAGCTTGTGTAAGAGAGATGATTTTAGAAGAACATAAACGTCCAGATGGAAGAAAAATAGACGAAATAAGACCACTTTCTTGTGAAGTAGGAATATTGCCAAGAGTTCATGGAAGTGCCATATTTACAAGAGGACAAACACAAGTAATGTCAATAGTGACTTTAGGAATGAAAAGTGAAGAACAAGTTTTAGATGGATTAGATGAAGAAGAATCAAAAAGATATATGCATCAATATAATTTCCCTTCATATAGTGTAGGAGAAGCAAGACCATCTAGAGGACCTGGAAGAAGAGAAATAGGACATGGAGCATTAGCTGAAAAAGCATTAGTTCCAGTAATACCTTCAGAAGACGAATTTCCATATTCAATAAGAGTTGTATCAGAAGTATTATCTTCAAATGGGTCAACTTCACAGGCAAGTATATGTGGAAGTACATTGGCATTAATGGATGCAGGAGTTCCGATAAAAAAACCAGTAGCAGGAATTTCAACAGGATTAGTAACAGATAAAAATAATCCAGAAAAATATATAATGCTTACAGATATACAAGGTATAGAAGATTTCTTTGGAGATATGGACTTTAAAGTGGGTGGAACAAAAGATGGAATAACAGCTATACAAGTTGACATTAAAATTGATGGATTAACATATGATATAATAGAGCAAGCATTTGAAAGAACAAAAATAGCAAGAGACTATATATTAGATGAAGTTATGGCACCAGTAATAGCAAAACCAAGAGAAGAGATATCTAAATATGCACCAAGAATATTAACAGAAACAATAAGTGTTGATAAAATTAAAGATGTAATAGGACCTGGAGGAAAAATGATTAACAAAATTATAGAAGCAACAGGTGTAAAAATAGATATATCTGATGATGGAAAAGTATGCGTATATTCTACAGATACAGAAAGTGGAAAAAAGGCTATGAAAATGATAACAGACATAGCAAAAGACATTGAAGTAGGAGGAGTATATGAAGGTACTGTAACAAGAATAATGAATTTTGGAGCGTTTGTGGATATTGGTGGAGGAAAAGAAGGTTTACTTCATATATCAAAAATATCTAGCAAAAGAGTAGAAAAAGTAGAAGATGTATTATCTGTTGGAGATGAAGTAACAGTAAAAGTGATTGAAATAGACAATCAAGGCAGAATTAACTTAAGTATGAAGGATCTAGAGGTAGAAAAAGAAGAAGAATAAACAATAACTTAAGAATTTATTAACATTGAAAATAAAAGTTGCAAAAATAAAATAATAATAGTATAATTTAAAAGTAAATTTCAATAAATAAAAGGAGAAAAAAGATGGAATACTTATATATTTTACAACAAGCATTAGTTTGGATAATAACTATATTTTGGGTTTACCAAATTGCAATTAGTATTTGCTCTTTAATTAAACTAAAAGACAAACCACTTATTACAAATAAAAATCATAAATTTATGGCAATTATACCTGCACATAATGAAGAAGCAGTTGTAGCTAATCTTGTTGAAAGTTTAAAACATCAAGATTATCCAAAAGAATTATATGATATTTATGTAATAGCAGACAATTGCACAGACAAGACAGCTGAAGTCGCTAGAAAAGCTGGAGCTATTGTATATGAAAGATTTGATGAAACAAAAAAGACAAAAGGATTTGCATTAAATTGGTTTTTAGGTCAAAAAATAGAAGAAGATGCTGATTATGATGCTTTTTGTATTTTTGATGCAGATAATATAGTAGATGTAAACTTTTTAAAAAATATGAATAAAAAACTATGTCAAGGTGAAGATGTTGTACAAGGATATAGAGATATTAAAAACCCTACAGATAACTGGATTACAGCAGGGTATGCAATATTTTATTGGACAATGAATAGAATGTACCATTTAGCTAGATATAATTTAGGATTATCTCCATTAATCAACGGTACAGGGTTTATGGTAAGATTTGATGTTATAAAGCCAGAAGGATGGGTAACAAAAACTCTTACAGAAGATATAGAATTTTCGCTAAAAAGAATAATAAAAGGAAAAAGATTGGGTTGGGCAGTAGATGCAATAGTATATGATGAACAACCATTAGGTTTTAAACAGTCTTGGAAACAAAGAACAAGATGGACTGTTGGACATATTCAATGTATAAAGGAATATACAAAGCCATTGGCAGTTGCAGTAAAAGAAAATAAAACCTTAATGAATTTTGATGGTTTATTATACATTTTAGGTAGCATACCAATGTTTATATTAACTTTAGTATTATTAGGAATAAACTTCTTAATATATGTAGGAAATGGAATGACTGAACTTGATTTATTGATGAACTGTGTAAGATATTTGGTACCAACATTTATATTACCAATAGCAACAGCAATGTTAATAATGTGGCTAGATAAGAAACCAATAAAACCTATGCTAAAGGGCTTAGCTTGTTATCCACTATTCTTAGGTTCTTGGTTATTAATAAACTTTAAATGTTTATTTAAAAGAGATACAACATGGGAGAAGATTGAACATGTTAGAAACATAAGAATAAATGAAGTTTCAGATGAAAAAACAATATAATAAATTTTATATTAAAAGGGAGTAGCTTATAAACTACTAATCAACATCCGATTTTATCTGGTTAGTAACCTTTTAGGTAAGCAAGACTTTTAAAGAAATTTTATAAAATTTCTTTAAAAGTTTTTTGATTATATATGTTAAATTTTTTAAATTTATGATAATATTTAAAAAAGGAGAAAAAAGTATGGAAAAAAATTGGTTTAGTAAAACAGTCACAGAAACATCAGAATATTTTAAAACAGATTTAAAAAAAGGATTAAATTTAGAAGGTGTTGAAGAAAGCAGAAAAAAGTATGGAATTAATGAATTGAAAGCTAAAAAAAAGAAAACACTACTAATAAAATTCTTGGAACAATTTAAAGATTTCATGATTATTATTTTAATTATAGCAGCATTAGTATCTGGGATAATAGGATATATTGAGAATGAAGGCATAACAGATTCTATAATTATACTAATAGTTGTTATAATGAATGCAATTATAGGCGTAGCACAGGAGAGTAAAGCGGAGAAATCTTTAGAAGCTTTGCAAAAGTTAAGCTCACATGTTGCAAAAGTAATCCGTAATGGAGAACTTATCATAATTCCTTCTAAAGAATTAGTGCCAGGAGATATTGTAGTACTAGAAACAGGAGATTATGTACCAGCAGATTTAAGAATAATAGAAGCCGTAAATTTAAAAGTACAAGAAGCCTCACTTACAGGTGAGTCTGTTCCAGTAGAAAAGAATATTGAAGCTATATCAGATGAAAAAGTAGGAATTGGGGACAGAACTAATATGCTATTTGCATCTTCACTAATAACTTATGGTAGAGGAAAAGGAATTGTTGTAGAAACTGGTATGAATACAGAAGTTGGAAAAATAGCAAGTATTATAAATGATACCAATGAAACTGAGACACCATTACAAGAAAAGTTAAATAAATTAGGAAAAACATTAGGAATCGGAGCACTTATAATATGTGCAGTTATATTTGTAATAGGCCTTTTATATGGAAAAAATCCATTAGATATGTTTATGACAGCTGTAAGTTTGGCAGTGGCAGCAATACCAGAAGGATTAGCAGCGGTTTCTACAATAGTTCTAGCTATAGGAGTTCAAAGAATGGTAAAAAAACATGCTATTGTAAAAAAATTACCAGCAGTAGAAACTTTGGGAAGTGCAACTGTAATATGTTCTGATAAAACGGGTACTTTAACTCAAAATAAAATGACAGTGCAAAAAATATTTTACAATAATAAATTAGTAGATATTCCAGAAGTAAATTTAGAAGAAGAAGATGCTGTATTAGAAAAATTAGTATATGTCAGTATGTTATGCAATGATACAAAAATAGGAACTGATAAACAATTAACTGGAGATCCAACGGAAACAGCATTAATAAATATGGGATTCAAATTAGACTTTCAACCAGCAATATATGAACAGATGCCAAGAATAAAAGAGATTCCATTTGACTCGGACAGAAAGTTAATGACAACAGTAAATAAAATAGGAGAGAAATTTGTAGTATGCACAAAAGGTGGAGTTGATGAGTTACTAAATAGATGTACAAAATATACATTAAATGGAGAAATAAAAACAGATTTAGATGATTATAAAAATCAAATAAAAGAAAATAATGAAAAAATGGCAAAAGATGCATTGAGAGTTTTAGCAATGGGCTATAAAGAATTAGATCATGAGCCTACAGATGAAGAAATGAAAGACATAGAAAATGACTTAATATATATTGGTATGGTAGGAATGATAGATCCACCAAGAGAAGAAGTTAAATTAGCAGTACAAAAATGTAAAACAGCAGGAATAAAAACCGTTATGATTACAGGTGACCATAAAATAACAGCTGTAGCAATTGCAAAAGCATTAGGAATACTTGAAAAAGAAGATGAAGCTATAACAGGTGCAGAATTAGAAGAAATGTCTGATGAAGAGCTAACTAAAAATATTAGAAAATATAGTGTATATGCAAGAGTATCTCCAGAACATAAAGTAAGAATAGTAAAAGCATGGCAAGCAAATGGAGAAATAGTTGCTATGACTGGAGACGGAGTTAATGATGCCCCTGCATTAAAAACGGCAGACATAGGCTGTGCTATGGGAATTGTAGGAACAGATGTCGCAAAGGAAGCAGCAGATGTTATACTAACAGATGATAATTTTGCTACAATAGTTTCAGCAGTAGAAGAAGGAAGAAGAATATATGATAATATACTAAAAGCAATACAATTTTTATTATCAAGTAATGTTGGAGAAATAATAGTATTATTTGTTGCAATTTTAATAACACCGCTATTAAGTAAAATATTTGGAATTGACATACATTTAATTGAACCATTATTACCAATCCATATATTGTGGATTAATCTAGTTACAGATTCTTTACCAGCACTAGCATTAGCAGTAGATCCAGCAGAAAAAGATATAATGAAAAGAAAACCTATAAAACCTAAAAAAGGTGTATTTACAAAAGGAATGATTTGGAGAGTAGTATATCAAGGAGTAATGATAGGAATAATAACATTAGCAGCTTTTGTAATAGGATTAGGAACAAAAAATGTACCAGTAATAGAAGGATTAACAGAACAAGAAGTAAGAGTAGAAATTGGTCAAACAATGGCATTTGTTGTTTTGGCATTATCAGAATTAGTACATGTATTTAATATTAGAAATAATAAAGAATCTATATTTAAAACAAAGATATTTAATAATGGTAAATTAATATTGGCAATACTTGTATCAGCAATTTTAATGTTTGTTATACTTTTAATACCAGGCTTAAGAACTATATTTAGTATACCAGTACTTCCGATGAGTAATATAGTAGAGATTGTAATATTGGTATTATTACCAATGGTTATTGTAGAAATATTCAAATTGTTTAAAATAAATACTATTGGGGAAGAATAAATTTATAATTTATGTTGGTATAGGAAATATTACTATTTCCTATACCAAAGCTAAATTTCTTATAAGGAATGATAAACATGTATGATGTAATAATAATAGGTAGTGGACCTGCAGGAATTTCAACAGCTTTATACACTAAAAGAGGTGGATTAACTACTTTAATAATATCAAAAGGAATTAGTTCTTTGCAGAAGGCACAGAAAATAGGAAATTATTATGGAATAGATAAAGAACTATCTGGAGAACAATTATACAAAATAGGACTAGACCAAGCAAAGAAGTTAGAAGTAGAAATACTAGAAGATGAAGTAACTCAAATAATATATGAAAATGAGTTTAAGGTAATAACTGTAAATTCAGAATACGCTGCTAAAAAAGTGGTTATAGCAACAGGAGCAAATAGGAAAATGCCTACAATAAAAGGAATAAAGCAATATGAAGGAAAAGGTGTAAGCTATTGTGCAGTATGTGATGCGTTTTTTTTCAGAAACAAAGATGTAGCAGTTTTAGGTGATGGAAATTATGCAATACATGAAGCAGAAATATTAAAGCCTGTTGCAAAGTCTGTAACTATAATGACAAATGGGAAAAAAATGACAGAAAATAGAAACCTAGATGTAGACGTTTTAGAAGATGAAATAAGGGAATTTAGAGGAACAGATAAAATTAATGAAGTTGAATTTAAAAATAACAAAATTAAAAAAATAGATGGATTATTTGTGGCAGAAGGTATTGCTACCAGTATAGATTTAGCAAGAAAAATAGGTGCGGTAATAGAAGAAAATAATATAAAAGTAGATGAAAATATGGAAACAACAGTAAAAGGATTATATGCTTGTGGAGATTGCACAGGAGGAATATTACAAATTAGCAAAGCGGTTTATGAGGGGACAAAAGCAGGATTATCAATAATAAAAAATAAAAAGGAGGAATAAAAATGTCAGTGACAGAATTAAAAAGTGAAAATTTTGAAAGTGAGGTAAACAACTCAGAAATTCCAGTATTAATAGATTTTTGGGCTACTTGGTGTGGACCATGCAAAATGATGACCCCAGTAGTTGAAGAACTAGCAACTGAAAAAGAAGGAACAATAAAAGTATGCAAAGTTAATGTAGATGATGAACCAGACTTAGCACAAAAATTCAATATAATGAGCATACCAACATTCGTGGCTATAAAAGAGGGAAAAGTAGTAGGAACGTCAGTAGGTGTACAAACCAAACAACAAATATTAGAATTATTTTAAATATATCTTGACAAATTAAATAAAAGTGTGCTAATATTAATAAGTGTTAGTACACTAATATATGCGGATGTGGCGGAACTGGCAGACGCGCTGGTCTTAGGAACCAGTGTCAACGACGTGGGGGTTCAAGTCCCTTCATCCGCACCAACGACGTATCTGTTCGAACTTTTTAGAACAGATGATATGAAAATCAATCAGAAATGGTTGATTTTTTTTATTGCGAAAAAAGTCATCCAATCCCAAAAAGAAAGGATGGTGATAGAAATGCAAATAGTTAAAGAAGAGTTACAATTTGATGATAGACTAAAGAAAAGACTAGAATTTATATGTGAGTTTTCTAAAGTTACTCCTACTTTTATCAATGGCAGTATAAGAAAAATTGATAAAACCAATATATCTTATATTGAGCCTCATAGAGTAATTGTAAAAGATACCACATTTCTTGTCTTTAATTACTCAAATGATGTTTATGTATCCAATCTCTACAAAAAGATAAAATTATCAGAGTTAGAAGATTATATAAACAGTATAAAATAGGCTAATATTTGACATTTCTGAAAATCGTGATATAATACTAGCAGTAAATTACTTATGTTTACTTGTTAGGAGTGATTATATGTTTTCGTTATTTTGTAAGAAAATATGTATTAAAATAAACAGATTTAAGAGATGTCAAGAATAACTTGTGTGTGTTCTTTGATGTCTCTTTTTTGTTAGGAGGTTTATAAATTGAGTGAAGAAAAGAAAAAATGTGGTTTGTATATGAGGGTTTCCACTGAAGATCAAGCTCGAGAAGGTTTCAGCCTTCCAGAGCAAAAAGAAAGATTAGAAGCTTATTGTAAGTTTAAAGATTATGAAATTGTAGATTACTATGAAGACGCAGGAATAAGTGCAAAAACTGGTAATTATAGACCAGAGTTTGAAAGGCTAAAAGAAGATATTAAATCTAAAAAGATAAATACAGTTATTTCTCTAAAATTAGATAGATTTACAAGAAGTATTTATGATTGGGAAGAATTTATAACTTTTTTAGAGGAAAATGATGCTTATATAGGTTGCGTTAATGATGATATTAATACAACTACGGCAAATGGTAAAATGGTTTCAAGACTTTTAGTTAGTGTAAGTCAAAACGAAATTGAAAGAACTAGCGAGAGAACTAAAATAGGTTTAGCAGGTGCAATAAAACAAGGTCATATACCTCATATTGCTCCATTAGGTTATAAACACGAAAATAAAACTCTTGTAATAGATTATTCTACAAAAGATGTAGCATACAGAATTTTTGATTTATGTTACAATGGCTATTCTTATAAGAAAATAAGTAATCTATTTAATGAGGAAAATGTTTTAGGCAAAGATAATTGGAGAGATTCTACAATACAAAATATTATTCAAAATGAAATATATAAAGGAGATTTTGTTCACGGAAAGAGAACTAAAAATCCTACTTATTACGAAAATGTTGTTGAGCCTATTGTATCAAAAGAAATGTGGGAAGATTGTCAAATTCAGAAAAAGAAAAACGCAAGAAGGTATCAAAGAACATTGACTTATCTGTATCTACAAAAACTAAAGTGTCCTAAATGTAATCGCATTTTAGGTGGTAAAGCAACTACTAAGAAAAATGGAAAGCCCTACTTCTATTATTATTGTAATGATTGCAAAATTTCTTTTAAGGAAAATCTTATAAATGAATACTTTAATCAATTTATAAATGAACTTGTAGAATATGACTCTGTTGTAAATCAATTTTTCTTACCTATGATAAGACAAAAATTTGATGAGCCTAAAGAAGAACTTGAAAAAGAAATTATTAAGCAAAACGAAAAACTTGAGAGAATTAGAAAAGCATATATCAACGGAGCATTTGAATTAGATGTTTATAATAAAGAAAAATCTATTGTTGAAAATGCTATAAGTAATTTGCAAAGTGAACTTGATAGTACAGATTGTGTAGAAGAATTAAGATTTACGCCAAGAGATATCTTATTAAAGAGAGATATAGACTTCATTAACAAAATTAAACTAAACAAAGAATATCAAGAAAAAACTAAAACTTGGAAGGACTATACTCGTGAAGAACAAGCTGAACTGATAATGAAATATGTAGATGACATTGAACTTACTTTAGTTGGTAGTGAAGTTGTTGTCAAACAAATAAACTTTAGAGACTCAATTTGTAAACCTTGTCAAGAATTATATGATAACGGATATATTGATACAACAAAGCCTATGTTATTAGGAAATGTATTAGGAAGTGTCAGATTTAGTAACTATTTGCCAGAGGAAGAAGTTGGCGAAATTATAATGAGATTAAGACAATATTATGATGTAAGTTTTGCAGAGGCAACTTACTATGTAGATAAGCAATGTTTCTATTTTAACTTTGCTGAAAATAATAGTGCTATTGTTAGGGTGTTCCCTTTACAAGACTATTATAAATTAGATCCAGAAGGTAAAATGCCAACTTATGAATTTGGAATTATCTATATAAATGAAGAAGATAAATTCCAAATGCAAGATATAAATTCAGCATTTGACTTTATACCAGATGAAACAAACGATAGTGTAGTTTATATGAAAGAGCCTATTCCTATTCCAATAGGTGTAAAGCCAGTAAAGTACGACGAAGAAAATGCTGAATAATTGTTGCAACTATTACTTTTGTTATGTGCTGTGTTGCAACAATCAAATTAACGTGGTACGTTTTGTTTTTACGAAGTAAAAATGAAAGTGGCGATAGTTAATTTGAATAAATTTTAGCTCTGTGAGATAAAATTTATTGCCTCGCAGAGCCCCCGAGTTATGATAGTATGTCATAACTCATAGGGGGTTAGGACTTATGACAGAGTCAAAGTCCTGCGCTTCGAAGCAAGTTCAAGGAGGTGCTTATATGGAACAAGAATTAGCCTATTCTTTTCACTTGGGTAGCGATAAGAATAAAAGTAAATTAGCAAAGAAAGTATCAAAAGGAAATGTATCTGGTACTACCTCTTTCTCAAACAATGCTATTCAAAATGCAAAAGGATTATCAAAAGTGAATAAGCATAACTTACGAGATTATGATAATCAAAGAGAACTTATTACAACTATATATGGAACTAATGATATTGTAGAAGATGTTAAGCAAGTATATTTAGATGAATTTGAACAAGCTAGAATTGAGTTCAATAATAAGCAAACTAGGAAAGATAGAAAAATTGAAGATTATTTTCAAAAAGTATGCGATTCTCAAAATGATATTGCTTGTGAAATTATTATTGAACTTGGAGATATGGACTTTTGGCAAGATAAAGACAACGAATATAGATATAAAATGACTGATGTATATAATGAGCAAGTGCAAGAATTATCTAAACTACTTTCTGATTTCAAAATTGCTAATGCTACAATTCATTATGATGAAACATCTCCACATATGCACGTTATAGGTGTTCCAGTAATAGAAAATTGTAAAAGAGGTATGAAAAAACAAGTTGGAAAATCACAACTATTTACTAAAACCTTACTTTCTGAAATACAAGATAAAATGAGAAATGCCTGTATCAAGTCTTATAATAAGTTCTATGATGTTGATAGTAAGCTTAAAACAAAGCAAAAAGGCAGAAATCAAGATATCAATGTTAATGATATGAGCAATTATAGAGAAATGAAGAAAAAATTAGAACAGGAAAAGCAAAAACTAGACAATGCTAATAAACAAACAAAAGCACTTGATAATAAAGGTAAAGATATTATTGGTCTATTAGATAGTTTGAAACCTATGCCATTTAATAAAAATAATAGCCAAATTTCAAACGAGAATATCGAAAATATCAAAGATTATATTAAAGACGTAACAGATGTTACTGAAACAGTTAGAAATGTTAATGACTTAAATATGGCAATTAAAGATTTTGAACATTCTGCTTTTGAGATAGCATCTGAAAATCGTTCTCTAAGAAATGAAATAGAACAAAAGAATAAAGATATAAAGGATTTAAAGGCAGAATTATCAGCTAAAAACAAAATAATTGAAAAGCTAAATGGTGCTTTAGATAAAGCAAAAACAGAATTAAGTAAATTTAAATCATTCTGGAAGTCGTTAATGAAAAAATTTCAAATTAAAATATTTGATGAGAGGTATTATAATGTTCCAGAAGAAAATCGAAATTATACAATAGTTGCTGATGATTTAATAAATAGTGGTATTTTTGATAATAACGATGCAGAAATTGTGAAAAATCCAACAAGAAAAATTCTAACTAATGATGAATTAACTGAATTACAAGCTAAAAAAAGAAAAAATAGAAATGATATAAATTTGAATTAAAGGAGGCAATTATAATATGTCAAATCAAGATAAAATATATTTTAGTAGAGCAGAATACAATAAATTAGTGCAAATTATAAAGGATAACCTAAATAGTAGAGATAAAGACATTAGTTACAGAGCTACTAGATTAAGTGAAACATTTGATAAATATGTTCATTTTTATGAAAAGCAAACAGCAGAAGGACTCGAAGAAGGTGTTATATTTATCGCATATTCAAATGAATTGAAATGGCTTATACAAGAGTGCATGTATTTAGTTAGAAAAAAGGCTAAAGCAGATTACTATGAAGAATTAAAAATAAAAGAAAATAAAGGAGTGAAATAATTATGAATAATGAATTACCAAGAACAAAGATAGATGAAAGAACTGGAATTGAGTACCATTTAGAAGGCGACTATTATATTCCCAATCTTATAATGCCAAAGCAAGAAAAGATAACTCTTAATAAATATGGTAGAATGAGATTAAACTACCTAAAGGAGCATAAGAAGGCAGAATATTCAATAATGCTATTAGAAGGTACATTGAATACACATCTAAAAGAAATTCAAGAAACTGCAACAACAAGAGTTGAACAGATTATTAAACAACTAAAAGAAAAAAGTAATCTAACAGAAGAAATGAAAAATACAGATGTACTTTATTGGGTTGGAACTATTAACTCTATTAAGGCACAAGCTGAAGAAATCATTTATAATGAATTAATATATGTATAGGAGATGAAAGCAAATGAAGAATTTAAGAGAAGTTAAAGATGATTTATTAAAGGAATGGATCGAATTTAGAGAAGAAACAGCATTTTGTCAGATGACTCCTCAAGATAAGAAATACTGCATTTATTTTGATGAAATTGCAGAAAAAATACTCAAGAATGTTCCTGAACAGAATAAAAAATATGTTCAAAAGCAACTTGATGAGCTTGATAAAAATTTTATGGACTACCTATATTATTGGAATGAAAAGTATTATAGGAATGGTTTTGCAGATGTAATCGAGTTGTTGAAAATATAAAATGCAGGATGTAGAGAATTAGTTGTATTCTTTACATCCTATTTTTTGCTTTCAAATATTGGCGTTTTTATTGTAAAAATCTACTAAAATTGATATAATATTTTGCAGATAAATAATAATTTATAGAAAGAGGAATAAGTATGAACAAAACAAATATGATTTTAATTTGTGTAACAATTGCATTAATTTCAGGAATTATTGGCTTTATAATTGGAATAAATTTCAAAGGGAATAATGAAATAAATTTAAGTTCAGTTTCAATAAAGAATGAAGAAAGAAATCTGGTTGGAACATATAAAACGAACACATGGAATGGAAAAGAAGCAGTTATTGCATTAAAAAGTGACAAAACAATGATATGCCCAAACGGAAGTGGAACATGGACATTTGAAGATGGCAAACTTTATATTGAATATGATTTTGAAGTTCCACAAATTACAGAAGATGGACGTCAAGAATATAAAAAATCACATAACAAACAAGAAGTTACAATTGTTGAAAGTGGTTTGATGTTAAGTGGTCATTTTTTTGAAAAAATAAGTAAATAAAAATAGTCATTATTAAAGGTGATGTTATATATGTCAGATAGATTAATTGATAATGTAGAATTAATGAAAGAATGGAATAAAGAAAAAAATATTTCATATAATCCTGCCGACTTAACTTCAGGTAGTAGCAAAAAAGTATGGTGGAAGTGTAAAAAAGGTCATGAATGGGAAGCTGTAATCCATACAAGAACTAAAGGTGTAGGCTGTCCTTATTGTATGGGCAAAAAAGCAATTCAAGGAGTAAACGATTTTGCAACTTTATATCCAGAAATGTTAAAAGAATGGGATTATGAAGAAAACAATAAATTAGGAGTTAAACCTACTGAATTATTAGTAGGCTCTATTAGAAAAGTTTATTGGATATGTAGTAAAGGTCATAAATATGATAGAAGTATTTATGATAGATTACACGGTCGTGGAAATTGCCCATATTGTGGAAATAGAAAAGTTTTGCAGGGGTATAATGATTTAGCAACAACTAATCCTGAATTATTAAAAGATTGGGATTATGAAGAAAATGATAGATTAGGAATAAAACCAACAGAAATCACTAATGGTGGTAGAGAAAAAGTATGGTGGAAATGTGAAAAAGGTCATAAGTGGAATTCAATTATTAGAAGTAGAATCACAGGAAGTGGCTGTCCATACTGTTCAAATAATCTTGTAAAGAAAGGTTACAATGACATAGAAACTACCAACCCTGAATTATTAGAAGAATGGAATTATGAAAGAAATAATAAATTAGGAATTTTTCCATCTAATTTAAGTCATGGATCTACCAAATTAGTATGGTGGAAATGCAAAAAAGGTCATGAATATCAAATATCTGTGGCACAAAAAACAAATAGAAATGTTAATTGCCCTATTTGTGCTAATCAGCAAGTATTAAAGGGTTATAATGATTTTGCAACAAAACATCCAGAATTATTAAAAGAATGGAACTATGAAAAAAATGATAAACTTGGCATAAAACCAGATGAAATCGTTTTAGGTGGTAAAATTAAATTTTGGTGGAAATGTGAAAAAGGTCATGAATGGCAATCAAGTATACCTGCAAGGATAAGAAATGATAGACTTTATAATCGTTGTCCTATATGCTCTAGCTATTTAAGGACATCTATCCCTGAAAAAATAATTTATTATTATATGCATAAGAAGTTTTCTAAAACTATAGCAAATTATAAGCCTGAATGGTTAAAACCAAAAGAAATAGATATTTTTATACCAGAATTAAATATTGGTATAGAATATGATGGATACTATTATCATAAAGATATTAAGCATGATATAGAAAAAGATGATTTATGTTCAAAAAATAATGTAAAAATAATTAGAGTTAGAGAAAAGAAGGCAAAACCTATTAACTCAAGTGCTATCATATATAACATAAAAACAGATAATAATACAGATTATACATATGTAGAAGATGCTTTATCGTTTTTAAGTAATTATCTTAACATAGATTTAGATTATGATATTAGACGTGATTTAGATGATATTCTAAAAATGATTAATTTTATGGAAAAAGAAAACTGCATATCCAAAACAAATCCAGAAGTTTTACAAGAGTGGAATTACGAAAAAAATAATAAACTAGGTATTACTCCAGATAATATAAGCAGTGGAAGTGCATTAAAAATATGGTGGAAATGTAAAAAAGGTCATGATTATCAAGCTATTGTTTCAAATAAAGTAAATCAACAGACGAAATGTCCGTATTGTGCAAATAAGAAAATCATAATAGGATTCAATGATCTAGCAACAACCAATCCTGCATTAGTAGAAGAATGGGACTATGAAAAAAATGATAAATTAGGAATTAAACCAGAAAATGTTGTTTTAAATTCTACTAAAATGATTAATTGGAAATGTAAGAATGGTCATGAATGGGTAACAACATTAAATAATAGAGCTAGAGGTTCAAATTGCCCATACTGTTCAGGAAGATATGCTATTAGTGGAGAAAATGATATTGCTACATTATTTCCAGAATTATTAAAAGAATGGGATTATGAAAAAAATGACAAATTAGAAATAAAACCACAGAATGTAAAGAAAAATACAGATAAAAAGGTATGGTGGAGATGTGAAAAAGGTCATGAATATCAATCTTCAATTGTTAATAGAACGAAATCAAACGGAACATGTTGTCCTTATTGCTTAGGCAATAAAGTTCTTAAAGGTTTTAACGATATGGCAACAACGAACCCAGAACTATTGAAAGAATGGGATTATAGTAAGAATACTATAAAACCTGATGAAGTAACGAAGGGAACTCATAAAAAAATTTGGTGGATTTGTAATAATAACCATAGCTATAAAGCAACTATTCCAGCTCGAAGAACTGGCACAGGCTGTCCATACTGTTCAGGAAACAAAGTTTTAGATGGATTTAATGACTTAGCAACAACTAATCCTGAATTACTAAAAAAGTGGGATTATGAAAAGAATGATAAATTAGGAATTACTCCTGAATCGATTAGTAAAAGTTACAGCAAGAAAGTATGGTGGAAATGTAAAAATGGTCATGAATATCAAAGACATGTATATAATGAAAGAAATGGTAGTGGTAGATGTCCTATTTGTAAAAAATTAAAGATATAAACAATTTTATTTGACATTTATAAAATAAGTGTGTATAATAAATATAGGAAATGGAGAAACCACAAACGTGGTTTTGCCAAATAGTTTGAGAAAACTCACATCTACCTAGCAAAGTACAGATGTGAGCTTTTTTATTTATGTAGTTGCTTATCAACCCAGTTCTTATACAGAACTGCTGTCAAGGCAACGTTTAATGTTAAAGATAACATCAATGATATTATAAAAAATAGTATCACTTTAACCATAAACATCACCACCCTTCCTACGAAGATTCGTAAAATTGGTGGCAAAACCACATCTGCTTATTCTCATTTCCTATGTCAGTTAGTATAACATACATTTTACAATAAAGCAATAGAAAACAAACAAATATTTGCAAAATATTTTTAATAAAATTACTTGATTTTTATTTAGTAATCTGTTAATATATTTATAAGCTGATTGATAATTATATCAATCGTCAAGAGAGCCAGCGAGTTGTAAATGTCTACGTCGTTGGCACCAAAGCGAGTGAAAATAAAATTTCACTTGTTTTTTTTATATTTTGTTAAATTAATTTTGTGCCAAAAATCCCCGTCCCTATTGCCACCTATTGCCATAGGATAAGTCAAATAGACGAAACTGCACGTAACGAAGTTCAAGATTATATAAACTTAAAACATAGCAAATATACTGGATTTAATTTTGAATTTAATCCTTATTCTTTTAAAATTCAAAGAGAGGACGATTCTTGGGAAAGATAAGATTTAATTAAAATTTCATTTGACATTTTCCTAATATCTGTGTATAATAAATATAGGAAATGAAAAACCACAAACGTGGTTGCCGATGAATATGTAAAAAACACATCAAACCGACAAGTTACAGATGTGTTTTTTATTGTCTATTTGCTTAAAATTATAACCAGTATAATTAAGGCAAATACTATAATAGTTTCGACAACTAAGCTCAATAAAAGTAAATATATTATTTCTAATAAAACAGCTTCTATCATAGCACCACCTCCATTCTCACGACAAAGTCGTGGATTAAAAGTGGCAACCACATCTGCAATTTTCATTTCCTATGTCAGCTAGTATAACATACATTTTACAATAAAGCAATAGAAAAGAACAAAATTTCGCAAAATTTTCTGACAAAATTACTTGATTTTTATTAAATCATTTGATAATGTATTTATAACTTGATTGATTTTATATCAATTGTCAAGAGAGCCGAGTAGAGTTGTAAATATCTACGCCAACGGCACCAAAGCGAGTGAAAATAAAATTTCACTCGCTTTTTTATATTTTGTTAAATTAATTTTGTGCCAAAAATCCCCGTCCCTATTGTCACAAAAAATTAAATAAAAGTATTGACAAATAAAAAATGATGATATAAAATAAAACAAAATTAGGAATTATTCCTAGTTTAAAAGGAGAATTACATGAATAACTATTCAAGGCAAAGAGAAATTATATTAGAAACACTAAAAGAAGTAAATATACATCCAACAGCAGAAGAACTATATAAATTGGTAAATAGAAAATATCCTAAAATTAGTAAAAGCACAGTATATAGGAACATTAATATTTTAGTGGAAAGCAATGTAATTAGAAAAATTAAAATGCTTTCAGGTGCAGACAGATTTGATTATATTTGCAAAGAACATTACCATGCAATATGCGAAAAATGCGGAAAAGTATTTGACTTTGATTATAGTTTTAATAAAAAAGAATTAAAAGAAATAATAAAAAATCAAACAGGAATTATAACAGATGCAGATAATATAGCCATTTATGGAATATGTGAAGAATGTAATTCAAAATAAAAAATAAGGAGGATTTTAAAATGGAATTAAAAGGAAGTAAAACAGAAAAAAATTTAATGGAGGCCTTTGCTGGGGAGTCACAAGCAAGAAATAAATATACTTATTTTGCTAGTAAAGCCAAAAAAGAAGGATATGAGCAAATAGCTGCTATATTCCAAGAAACAGCAGATAATGAAAAAGAACATGCTAAAATATGGTTCAAATTGTTACAAGGTGGAGACATAAAATCAACAGAGGAAAATTTAAAAGCAGCATCAGAAGGAGAAAATTACGAATGGACAGATATGTATGACAGAATGGCAAAAGAAGCAAAAGAAGAAGGATTTGAGCATATTGCATACTTGTTTGAGGCAGTAGGAAAAATAGAAAAAGAACATGAAGAAAGATATAAAAAATTATTAGAAAATGTAGAAGATGGATTAGTATTTAGCCGTGATGGAGACAAAATATGGAAATGTAGAAACTGTGGACATATAGTAATAGGAAAACAAGCACCAGAAATTTGCCCAGTATGTTCTCATCCAAAGGCTTACTTCGAAATAAAAGCAGAAAATTATTAAAAGTATATTGATATGAAAATAGGAGGAACAAATATGGCAAAATATAGATGTCAACTATGTGGGCATATTTATGATGAAGAAAAAGAAGGCATTAAATTTGAAGAACTGCCAGATGATTGGAAATGTCCAATGTGTTTTGCACCAAAGAGTATGTTTAAACTAGTAGAAGAAGATAACAATAAACAAGAGACAGCAGAACAAGAAGAAACAAAGCAAGAAGGCAGTAAAAGTATTGAATTAAAAAACTATTTAAAAGAATATAAGCGTGACTCAGATGAAAAAGAAAAAAATATGTTAGATATTCATACGATGGCAATAGAAGGAAAAAGTATTATATCTGCTATGGGAACTAAATTACCAATAGTTAGTTGGGACGATATTTTAATACTTGGAGGGCAATTAAATAAAATGCCACTTTTAGAAAACGAAAAAGTAAGTTTAAGAACAGTCATAGGAAAAAATGCTAAAAAGCCTATGGTATTAGAATCTCCTATTTTTGTATCACACATGTCTTTTGGAGCTTTATCAAAAGAAGCTAAAACGGCTTTAGCGATAGGTACCAAAAGAACTAAGACAGCTATATGTAGTGGAGAAGGTGGAATATTACAAGAAGAATTTGAAAATTCATATAAATATATTTTCGAATATGTTCCTAATAAATATAGTGTAAATGATGAAAATTTAAAAAAAGTAAGTGCAATCGAAATTAAAATTGGTCAAGGAACTAAACCAGGAATGGGTGGACATCTTCCAGCCGAAAAGGTAACAGAAGAAATTGCAAAAGTGAGAGGCAAAAATGTACATGAAGATATTATTAGCCCATCAAAGTTTGAAGAAATAGAAACAAAAGAAGACTTAAAAAATTTAGTTGCAGAATTAAGAGAAAAATCAGAAGGATGTCCAATTGGTATAAAAATTGCAGCAGGACATATAGAAGAAGACTTGGAATTTGCATGCTTTGCCAAACCAGATTTTATTACGATAGACGGTAGAGGAGGCGCAACAGGAGCAAGTCCAAAAATTATAAAAGATTCTACTACAGTACCAACAATTTACGCATTGTATAGAGCTAGAAAATATTTAGATGAACATAATGAACAAATTTCATTGATTATTACAGGAGGACTTAGAACATCCAGTGATTTTACAAAAGCAATAGCAATGGGAGCAGATGCAGTTGCAATTGCTACTGCTGCTATGATTGCAATTGGATGTCAACAATATAGAGTTTGTAATTCTGGAAAATGTCCTGTTGGAATAGGCACACAAGATCCAGAGTTAAGAAAAAGATTTCATATAGAAGAAAGTAGTAAAAGATTAGAAAATTATTTGAATGTAGTAAATGATGAACTTAAAACATTTGCAAGGATAACCGGAAATAACAATATTCATAATTTAAGTAATTATGACATAGTGACTACAAACAATGATATTGCAAAAAATACAAATATAAAGCACGTTTAATAATATTTAATTAAAGAAACGAAATCAGTTTTTAAGGGAAAAATTACAAATAGAAAAATAAGACACATATAAAAACCTAATATATAATGTTAGTTGTCAGACTAAACATTGGAGGTAAATATATGTGTCAAAATATTGTAACATAGAAAATGTAAAAAATAAACCTTTAGCACAAATTGAATTAGGAAAAATAGAATCAAAATTAGATGAAGGATATAATGCAACTCAGATAGCAGAATACTTAGAAATAGATCCAAGCAATATACAAAAAGAGATAAAGGATTAGCATGGAAACAACATCAAGAAAATAAAAAGAAAAGTGTAAAAAAATATAAAGCAATAGATAATACAGAATATATGGAAGAATTAGTAAGAAAAAGAGGTACCAATAGAAAAATTAAATATGACCAGAAAAAAATAGCATAACTACAACTAAATATAATAGGTTTTTATTTGATTAACTAAAGAAATAAAAATGGACATCGCAAATTAAATTAACCTTTGATATATTTAGCAACATTATGTATTGAAAACGAAATAAAAGTATGATATAATGCAACATAAAGATATAAATAAAATTTATAGAGGGAATAATGGAAGAATTAAACAATATAGACTTGAATTTATGTAAATCATTTATAGCGGTAGCAAAATCTGGAAGTATATCTAAAGCAGCAGAGATGTTATATGTTTCACAACCGGCGGTAAGTCGTAATATAAAAATGCTAGAAGATAGATTAGGATGTAAACTGTTTAATCGTACAGCAAAAGGCGTTGAACTTACCGTTGATGCGGAAAAACTTATGTATTATGTAGAGAATGCATATAATACAATAAAAACGGGATTTAAAGTTCTAAATGATTCTAATGATTTATTAAAAGGTGAGGTAAGAATAGGCGTACCTACACATATTTGTATTTTCTTGGTTTCAGATATAATTGAAGCCTTTAACAAAAATTATCCAGGAATAAAATTTTCTATTGTTAATAGATCAACTACAGAAATGGTAGATATGCTAGAAAAAAGAGCACTCGATGTAATAATAGATAGTTATCCTATAGACAGTTCAAGAGAAGACATTGTAGTAGATGATTTGTTAGAAGTAGATAACTGTTTTGTAGCTAGTAATAAGTATGCAAGGTTAATAAGTAATAACAAAGAGATAAGTATAAATGAACTTTCACAATATCCGTTGCTATTGCAACAAGCTAAAACAAGTACAAGAAAAGCTTTAGATAACATAATGGGAGATTCTTTAAAGATGTTTGAACCTAATATTGAAGTTGCAACAACAGAGGTAATGCTAGATCTTGTGAAAAAGGGGTTGGGTATTGGCTATTTTACCAAAATGTCTGTTATGGACAAATTACAATCAAATGAACTTATAGAGATACCAATAAAAGAAGAGTTACCTAAAACAAAAATTGGTATAGTGTATATTAAAGAATTCTTGACAAATGCACCTAAAAAATTTGTCGAAATAATTAAAGAAAAAGCTAATATGTTAAATATTCTTAAGCAGAAAACAATTCGTTTAATATTATTACAAGACTGTATGTATAATTGCGAATTTTGTCATAAAGAAGGAATAAAAACTAAAAAAGAGTCTCTTATGACGCCAGAGGATATTGGATATATGTTTAGTGTATTGAATAATAGATATGGAATAAAAACGGTCCAACTAACTGGAGGAGAACCATTATTAAAAGAAAACTTGAAAGAAATAATTACTAATTTAAGAAAACATGGAGCTAATATAAAGATAACTACAAATGGTTATCTTTTAAGAGAAAATATGTGGATAGGAGAAATGATAGATAAGCTTAATATTTCTTTGCATAGTTTTAACGAAAAAAAATATGAAAGCATTACTACAGTCGAAAATTCATATGAAAGAGTTGTCTCTGCTATCAATAAAATCAGATTTAAGTATCCAACATTAAAAATGAGTATAAACACAACATTATTAAAAGGCATAAATGATAATTTTGCTTCTATACAAGAATTAATTAGCTTTGCATCTTCCATAAAAGCGGATTTAAAAATTGTAGAAGTATATCCAAAAACTTCAAGATATTTTACAAGTATATTTAATATAGAACCTTTAATTAAACAATTGGGCTATAAAAAGATAAAAAATAGTTTTAGAAAGAACTTATACTCTAATGGAAATCATAATATTTTCTTACAAATGTGTACTTGTAGTATTATATCTGAACAAAGTAATAAAACAGAACTTTGCAAGGAAAATAATGATCTATTTATTAGTCAAGATGGAAGAGTTAACTTGTGTAGAGCAACAAATGATACAATAGATTTATATGATTCTATAAAGGAAAGAGATGATAATGAACTTGCAAGTAAAATAAAAAAAGTGTATGAGGAAATGGGGAATGGGTGTATATGTCAAGTGAAACAATAATAGAAAGAGAAGTTAGATATAAAATAAACAAAGAAATAAAAGATAAAATTATAAAATCCTCTTATCAAATAGAAGAAGCAACAAAATGCGTGGATTTATGTATGGGTAAATATGGCTTTGATTCGCTAGAAAAACTGGGATATATTATTCGTTTGAGGAATAAATCAGGAAAGTGTATAATTGAGTCTAAAAAAAGATTAGATAATAATTCTTGGAGTGAAGCTCAACTTACAATTCCTACAATGAAAGATGGATATGCCTTTTTAAAAAATATTGGACTACAACCATATTTGTATATAAATAGAACAAGAGAGATTAGAAAAATAGATATTGCAAAGGTATATATAGATGACTTAGAAATACTTGGGACGTTTGTTGAATTTGAGTTAGAAGAAGGATATGAATTTAAGGATTTAGAGAAATATTTAAGTGAAATAGGAATAGAAAATAATCCAGAGAAACTATATGGGGATATATTTAAAGAAAGAACAAAAGAACCAGAATTTAATGAAATATTAAACAATGCAATTAATGATTTTTTAATGAAAAACAAATAAGATAAGAGAATGCTAAAAGGCATTTTCTTTTTTAGTATAAATTCTGTTTATATAATATATAAAATATTTATATTTGCTTTTATACAATATTGCCAATATAATGCTACTATAAAATTTCGTAAAGGAGAAGATGATTGTATGAACGAATTTAATGACTATAACATTATACTTATTGGACTTGGTCCTCATGCTAAAAGAATTTATATGAATTTGTTTAAAAAATATAGAATGAGTCCAAAAGTTATAGTAGACTTAAAAAGCAAAAGAAAAGAAATAGAGAATTATCTAGAAGAAAATGATTTTAGATCAGTAGATTTATATTTACTAGATGACTATAAAAGAGATAATCTAGAACTTACAAACGAAGATAAAAAAGAAATACAAGAGTTAATCCTACAGAAGAAGATTAAGTATGCTATAATATCAACAGAGCCTAAATCACATTTCGCATATGCTAAATTTTTTCTTGAAAATGACATAAACATATTAATGGATAAACCTATTACAGCTCCAGTTAATGTAAATTGCGATACAAAACAGGCTTTAAAGATTAAGGAAGAATACAACACTTTATGTCAAATATATAAGAAGAAAAAAGATAAAATTAGTTTTAAAATACAATGTCAAAGAAGGTTTCATGAAGGTTATTTGTATGTAAAACGTTTATTAGAGCAAGTGGTAAGAGAATATAACATACCAATTACATATATAGATATATATCACAATGACGGAATGTGGAATATGCCTTCTGAGTTTCTGGAAAGAGAAAATCATCCATATAAATATGGTTATGGGAAACTGTTTCACAGTGGATATCACTTTATAGATTTAGTGGCTTGGCTCATGGAAGTAAATCGTGAAACTAAAGGAAAGCAAATAAACAACGCAGAAATGTTTGTTTCTACGTATAATCCGATAGATTTTTTTAATACTTTTAACAATTATGATTACAAAAGAATATTAAAAACTAATAGATTTGAAAAGTGTATGGAGAACAAAGAAAAATTTATAGATTTTGGAGAAATAGACTTTCATTCAATAATTAACTTTAAAGAGGAAGATAAGTTGATTACTAATTGTTCCATAAATTTAATGCAATCTGGTTTTAGCAGAAGAGCTTGGTGTGAACTGCCTAAAGATACATATAAAGGAAATGGCAGAGTGCGACACGAAAGGCTTAACATACAAGTTGGTCCTCTTATGAACATACAAATTCATAGTTATCAAGCATACGAAATAAAAGATAGAGATCAAATACTTAACAATGGGGTTGGCAGTGTAGAACATTTTGACATATATGTATTTAGAAATAGTCAGCTTATTGGGGGTAAAACATTTGAGACATTAGACATTGCGACCCTATCTGAAAAAGATAAAAAATATTTTAATGGATATAATGAAAAAGCAAGAGAAAATTGTTTTATAAATTTTCTACTTAATATAGATGATAGTTCGGATTTGTTAGAACATAGAACAAGCATTGAGATAACGGAAAAAGCATATGAAGCTATGAGTAGAAAAAAAAGTATAATTAATTTTGATATTAAAGTATAAGGAGAATATTTATGAATGTTATAGCAGAAATAACAGATGATATGTTTGAAATTGAGCCAATACCTTTTAACAATCCAAAAGTAAGGTATGGTGCAAGGGGCATAGTAAAGACACAAGATGGACTTATAGCTGTCTTTTTCAAAAAAGCAAAGAATGAATATAAATTGCCAGGTGGTGGAATAGAACAAGGAGAAACTCCGGAAGAAGCTTTCGCAAGGGAAGTTTTAGAAGAAGTAGGATGTGAAGTAAATAATATATCATTATTAGGAATAACAAAAGAATTAAAATCTCAAGAAAATTTTCAACAAATATCGTATGTGTTTAGTTGCAGAATGGAAAATGATACAAAAAATACTCGAATGACACAAAAAGAAATAGATGAAGGTGGCTCAATTGTTTGGCTCACACCTGAAGAGGCTTTGAAAAAAATTATAGAATGTGAAAACCAACTTAAAGCGTCGGATTATGATAGCATATATAGGACAAAGTTTATGAATTACAGAGATAGAGAAATAATTAAATATTATATTGAAAACTGTTAAGAGATGATTAATCAAGATTAAAAAAGTCTGGCTCTTACATATTAGATTTATAAAATGTAAAAAATAAACCTTTAGCACAAATTGAATTAGGAAAAATAGAATCAAAATTAGATGAAGGATATAATGCAACTCAGATAGCAGAATACTTAGAAATAGATCCAAGCAATATACAAAAAGAGATAAAGGATTAGCATGGAAACAACATCAAGAAAATAAAAAGAAAAGTGTAAAAAAATATAAAGCAATAGATAATACAGAATATATGGAAGAATTAGTAAGAAAAAGAGGTACCAATAGAAAAATTAAATATGACCAGAAAAAAATAGCATAACTACAACTAAATATAATAGGTTTTTATTTGATTAACTAAAGAAATAAAAATGGACATCGCAAATTAAATTAATCCATGTTTAATAATAAATAAAATTATATTGATTTGAAAGAGTATAAATGATAAAATATTAACATCAAGGGAGGAGACTAGATGCAATCATTAAAAGAGTTTTATAAACAAGGCAATGGACCATCAAGTTCACACACAATGGGACCAAAAAAAGCAGCAGAAATGTTCAAAAAAGAATATAAAAATGCTGATTTTTTTGAGGTAATATTATATGGTTCATTAGCAGCAACAGGAAAAGGACATCTAACAGATTATATAATAGAACAAACATTAAAACCTATAAAAGTAAATATAATATTTGATAAAAAAACAAAATGTGATGTTCATCCAAATACAATGGTTTTTGTAGCATATAAGCAAGACAGAGAAATTGGAAGATGGATGGTATATTCTATAGGTGGGGGAACGATAAAAATAGACGGACGAGAAGATGAAGAACCAAAAGAAGTATACTATCTAAATACATTTAGTGAAATAAGTGAATATTGTGAAAAAAACAATAAAAAAATATATGATTATGTATATGAAACAGAAGGAGAAAACATAAAAGAATTCCTTGCAGATATTTGGAAAGCTATGAAGGCAAGTATTAATTATGGACTAGAAGCGGAAGGAACTATACCAGGAAAATTAAATTTAAAAAAGAGGGCCAAAAGCATATATAGCAATATAAATAATAATGAAACAGAAGAAATAAAAAGAACAAGATTACTAACAGCATATGCATATGCTGTTAGTGAGACAAATGCATCAGGTGGAGAAATTGTAACAGCACCAACATGTGGGTCGTGTGGAGTATTACCATCGGCCCTATATTACTTGCAGGCAAGTAATAATTATACAGATGAGGAGATAATTAATGCACTAGCGACAGCGGGAATAATAGGAAATATCGTTAAAACAAATGCTTCTATAAGTGGAGCTGAATGTGGTTGCCAAGCCGAAATAGGAACAGCTTGTTCAATGGCAGCAGCAGCAGCTAGTCAATTAAAAAAATTAGATATATACAAAATAGAGCATGCTGCAGAAATTGCAATGGAACATCACATGGGATTAACTTGTGATCCAATATATGGTTATGTGCAGATACCTTGCATTGAAAGAAATGCAGTAGCAGCAATAAGAGCGATAGATGCTAGCAACATATCTATGTTATTAGATGAAACACAAAAAATATCATTTGATTTAATTGTAGATACAATGTACGAAACTGGTAAAGACCTAAGAAGTCACTATAGAGAAACAAGTACAGGAGGACTTGCAAAAAAGTATTGCAGAAATAAATACTATAATGCAGATATGCAGTAAAATAGAAGAGGAAATATATGGAAAATAGTTTAATAGAAAAAAATAAAGAATATATAGTTAATATAATTGATAATGGATATGACGGCGAAGGAATTGCAAAAATAGATAATTTTACAATTTTTGTTCCAACAGCAATAAAAGGAGAAAAGTGTAAGATATTAATTGTTAAAGTATGTCCTACATATGCATATGGAAAAATAATAGAAATATTAGAAAAATCTAATGTAAGAAAAGAAGAAGATTGCCTAACATATAAAAGGTGTGGGGGCTGTTCTTTAAGACATATAGATTATCAATATACATTAGATATGAAACGAAATATGGTGCAAAATTTAATAAATAAAACTTTAAATAATACTATAGAAGTTAGTAATACAATAGGAATGAAAAAGCCATATTACTACAGAAATAAACTACAATATCCAATAGGAAAAGATAAAAATCAAGAGCCAGTAATGGGGGTATTTGCAAAGAGAACACATGAGATTATTCCAATTAGTAAATGTATAATACAAAATGAAAAGGCAGAAGAAGTTGCCAAATATCTGTTTGAATTAATAAAACAATATCATATACCCATATATGATGAGAAAAAACATACTGGTACAATAAGACACATTGTTATAAAAATAGGGATAAGAACAAATGAAATAATGTGTATTATTGTTACCAATGACGAAAGTATACCACAAGAAAACACTATAGTAGAAAAAATTGTTGACAGATTTCCAGAAGTGAAAACTATTATAAAAAATATTAATAGTAAAAATACAAATGTGATTTTAGGAAAGAAAAATATTGTCTTATATGGAGATGGATATATTTATGACAAACTTGGAAATTATATTTTTAAAATATCACCATTATCATTTTACCAAACAAATCCTATTCAAACAGAATTACTATACAATAAGGCAATAGAATTTGCAAATTTAAGCAAAGAAGATGTACTTTGTGATTTATATTGTGGAATAGGAACAATAGGAATATTTGCTTCTAAATTTGTAAAAAAGGTATATGGAATAGAAATTGTAGAAGAAGCAATAGAAGACGCAAAGGAAAATGCTAAACTAAATAATATTGATAATATTGAATTCTTTGCAGGAGATGTAGAAAAGGTATTTGAAAAAATATTACAAGAAAAACGAGTAACGCCAACAGCGATAATAGTTGACCCGCCAAGAAAAGGTCTAGACAATACAACGATAAAAACTATACTAAAATTAAACGTAAGTAAATTAGTATATATAAGTTGCAATCCTGCAACAATGGTACGAGATTTAAAAATGCTAGAAGAAAAGTACTTTGTAAAGAAAATTCAACCAGTGGATATGTTTCCATTCACGAGCCATGTGGAGTGCGTAGCAGTGCTACAAATAAAGAAAGACATGTAATGCTTAAGTTTTATAAAAAAGTTGATTTGTGATATAAAATAATAAGTTATTCTCCATATGATTTATTAGATTTATCAACAGAAAAAATAATAAACTTTTTATTAGTATACGAATCAATAGACTTTTCTTTTTGGGGAGATCCTAAATGGACGATAGATACAGATGATGGAAAAGAAGATGGAAGTATTGCATTACTATATACAATATTAAAATATGTAAAAGAGAAAAACACTACTGACTTTTCTAATATAACTAAAGATGAATTTAGAGAAATATTAAAAGGAAATGTAGAAATTCCACTATTTGAAGAAAGATATAATATTATAAAAAATGTTAGTAAAATAGTTAATGAAGAAATGGATGGTAACTTTTATGAATTTATAAAAGATATTACTATCGATACAGAATTATTTGAGGTTATTGTAAATTATTTTCAAAATTTCAAAGATGAAAGAATATACAAAGATGAAAAAATCTATTTTTATAAATTAGCACAATTGTTAACATCAGATATATTACATATAAGAGAGTTGAAAGAAAATATAAGAATGGATTATTCTCATTTAATAGGTTGTGCAGATTACAAGATACCACAAGTAATGCGAGGATTGGGAATACTAGAATATAATGATAAATTAGCTAATATTATTGACAATAAAAAGGAAATAAAAATAAATTCAGAATATGAGGTAGAAATAAGAGCTAATATGCTTGTAGTAATTGATTTAATAAAGGAAAAATTAAAAAATAAAGTTTGTTCAATTGACATTAATGATTATATATGGAGTCAAGGAAGAAATAAGAACATAGAATTAAAACCATATCATTTAACTAGAAACACTAATTATTAATGGAGATATTGAACGGTAAAATATTTAATATTTGTTAGAAATAATTTAATAAATTAAGGAGAATAAATAGATGAAAATAATATTAGCTTCTGCTTCGCCAAGAAGAAAAGAGTTATTAGGGTACATTACTAAAAATTTTGAAACAATAGTAAGTAATATAAATGAAAATTTTATAGAAGGACTAACAATACAAGAACAGTCTAAAAGAATAGCCTATTTAAAAGCAAAAGAAGTATTTGATAGAACAAAAGGAGACAGAATAGTAATAGGTTCTGATACATTAGTATTAAAAAATGAAAAGCCTTTTGGAAAACCAAAAAGTAAAGAAGAAGCATTTAAAATGATATCTGAATTACAAAATGATATGCATGAAGTTATTACAAGTTTATGTGTAATAATAGAAAAAGATGGAAAACAAAAAATATATAAAGATTATGATATAGTAAAAGTATACTTATCTGAAATAACTCCAAAAGAAATAAAAGATTGGATTAATAGTGGAGAGGCTATGGACAAAGCAGGAGCATATGCAATACAAGGACAGTTTTCTAAATTTATAATTAAACTTGAAGGTAGCTATAATTCAGTTGTCGGATTACCTGTACAAAAATTATATCAAATTATTAAAGAATATTTAGATTAATGTTACTACTATTAGAAAAAGTTGGAGAGTTGGCAAAAGCCATAAGAAAAAATGCTACTAATATGAGTATAGATAATAGTAAAATTAATCACTATGATACAATAGAAAGTGAAGTGGCAGATGTTTTTATTGTATTAAGTAGTATATGTAATAAACTAAACATTGATTTATATAAATCCCTAAAAGATAAAGAATAAGAGAATATAAAAAGAACGTGGAAATAAAAAAGTTTTGCAAAGAATTTTTTTGTGAGGCTTTTTTCGATAGAAAGGCAAAATTTAAAATGAGAAATTTATTAATTGATGGTAGAATAAGAGATATAGAATTAGATTATTTATCTAAATACTTTGCTGTACATAAATTGCCTTCATCAGATGAAGTATATGAAGAAATATCTGCACATAGTGATATTTTCTACTGTAAAATAAATGATAAGGTGATCTGTGCACCAAATGCACCTATTAAAAACAATAATTTTATTATAGGAATATCAGAGGTAAAAAAGAATTATCCAAACGATGTTCCATATAATGCATGCCAAATAGGAAATGTAATAATTGGTAATAAATATACAGATAAAACAATAAATCCAAACATTATTGTAAAACAAGGGTATGTAAAATGTTCTATTTGTGTAACTAGTACAAAATCTTGTATTACTACAGACACGGGTATTTGTAAAATATTAAATAATCATGGTATAGATGCTACTTATATAATGGAGAAAAATATAAAGTTATTAGATAAAGCTGGAAAACCTACACAAATGCAAGGATTTATAGGAGGAGCGAGCATGGTGTTTGATGATAATTTTATACTATTTGGAGATATAGAAAAATTGGAAAGTAAAGAAAAAATATTAAAGCATATAGAAAAATATAAATTAAATCTTATAAACTTTAAAGGACTTGATGTAAATGATTATGGTGGTGGAATTATTTACTAGTGTAAGGACGGTAATTTCGACCATAAAAAAAGTTGTCAAAATCTCCGTCTCTTTTGAAAATCTCCCTTGACGCAAAAAAACAATTTTGTGGGATATTTTATAAAAATATACAAATAATTAATATATAAAGATAAAAAGTGGAGATGTTATAAATGGTGAATTCAAAAGAAGAAGTAAATATATTAGAGCTTTATGGCAAAGAATGTTTATTAACTAAAGAAGATTTTATTAAACAATACAAAATTAATAAAAATGGATTAACCAATCAAGAAGCAGAAAGTAATTTAAAACAATTTGGAGAAAATATTATTAGTAAATCTCGACCAAAAAGATGGTATAATTACTTTTTGGAAAGTTTATTTACACCATTTAATATTGTTTTGTTAGGGATAATTGTACTATTATGCTATACTGATATAATTCTTTCAGAAGAGAATAGCTATGCAAATATTATAGTTATTATAATATTAATTACAGCGAGTACTCTATTGGATTTTATTGAAGAATATCGTTCAAATAAGGCAGCAAACAAGCTTAAAGAATTAGTGGCTACAACCTGTATGGTGTTAAGAAATGGTGAAGAGACTGAAATTCCAATGAAGAATGTTACTATTGGAGATGTGGTAATACTTTCGGCTGGAAGTATGATTCCAGCTGATCTAAGACTTATAGAGTCAAATGACTTATATGTAGGACAATCTTCTTTAACAGGCGAATCTGATGCTATAAGAAAAATTGTTGAATCTGAAATGAAATTAGAAGATATAGAAAATGTTGCAGATTTAGATACAATTTGTCTTATGGGAACAAATGTTATTTCTGGAAGTGCTAAAGGTGTTGTAATAAAAATTGCAGATTCAACATATTTTGGGAAAATAGCTTATACGCTGAATTCTAGCAAGCCTAAAACTGCTTTTCAAAAAGGAATTGAAGGCATTAGTAAACTATTAATAAGATTTATGCTAATTATAATTCCTATAGTCTTCATACTAAATTTTGCTAAGCATAATGTTATTACAGCTTTTACATTTTCTGTAGCCATTGCAATAACTATAACGCCTTTGTTACTTCCAGTTATATTATCATCTTGCTTGTCAAAAGGCGCTGTAAAAATGTCAAAAAAGAAGACTATAGTAAAAAAACTAGATGCAATTCAGAATTTTGGTGCCATGAATATTTTGTGTACAGATAAAACAGGAACTTTAACAGAGGATAAAATTATATTAGAGAAATATTTAAACACTAAAGGCGAAGAAGATATAGGAGTTTTAAAATATGCATATTTAAATTCTAGTTTTCAAACTGGCTTAAGAAGCAATATAGATGAAGCTGTCATAAAACGTGGATTAGAGCATAACATGAAAGAAATAACTAGCAAATATATAAAATTAGATGAGATTCCATTTGACTTTGCTCGTAGACGTTTATCTGTTGTTGTAAGGAATAGTGAAAACAAAGATGAACTCATAACTAAAGGAGCTGTTGAGGAAATTCTTAATGTTTGTACTTTGGCAGACTATAAAGGAGAAGTTTATTCATTAACGAAAGAAATAAAAGAAAATATACAAAAAATTAGTAAAGACTTAAATCAGAAAGGTTTAAGAGTTATTGCTGTATGTAAAAAATACAATACAGAAAAAAATCACAAACTAAATGTTCAAGATGAAAAGAATATGACGCTATTAGGGTTTATTGGATTTTTAGATCCTCCAAAAGAAAGTGCAAAAGCAGCCGTAATGAAAATGAATGAAGCAGGGATTAGAGTTATTGTTCTAACAGGAGATAATGCCGAAGTAACTAGATGTATATGTGATAAAGTTGGAATCATGTCTGAGAATATTATCCTAGGAAGTAAGTTGGACAGATTATCAGATATGGCAGTTCATAGACTTATCAAAAAAAATAACATTTTTGCCAAGTTATCGCCTATTCAAAAAGCTAGAATTGTCAGATTACTAAAAGAAGATAATAATATTGTAGGATATATGGGTGATGGTATTAATGATAGTCCTTCTCTTATAAATTCAGATGTTGGGATATCTGTTGATACTGCTGTTGATATTGCTAAAGAATCGGCAGATATAATATTATTAGAAAAAGATTTAAATGTTTTATTAGATGGTGTAACTGAAGGTAGAAAAACTTTTGCAAATTTAATGAAATATATTAAATTAGCTACAAGTTTTAATTTCGGAGAAGTGTTATCAGTTATTGTTGCAAGTGTTGTATTGCCATTTTTGCCAGAAACCCCTATACAACTATTAGTAGAGGGACTACTATATGATTTTGGACAAATGACACTTCCTTTTGATGATGTTGACCAAGAAATTATTCGACAACCTAAAAGATTGGACACAACAAGCTTAAAACATTTTATGTTCTTTATGGGACCAGTGAGTTCTTTGTTTGACTTAATTGTATTTGCTTTTTTATGGTTTACTTTTAAAGTAAGAGAGGTGGCATTATTCCAAACAATCTGGTTTACTTATAGTATTGTTTCAAATCTTGTTGGAATGCATATTATAAGAACAGCAAAAATTCCATTTATACAAAGTAATGCCAACAAAATGCTATATTTATCATCAATATTATTAATGGTGATAGGTATATTAGTTCCATTTACAAGATTAGGAGCAATAATTGGATTAGTGCCAATTGCTTTAAAATATATATTATTGATATTTGGTGTCACATTTTTATATTGCATTTTGGCAATGTTTGCTAAAAAAATATATATCAAAAAATACGAAGAGTGGATTTAGATTACTAATAAAATTAGAATAAAAATAATAGATATTAAATTATATTAGTTTACAATAGATATTAAATTATATCTTGAGAATTATTTAGAAATCATGTTATAATGCTAATGTATTATATATTAGTAAAAGAGGAATTATTATGTTAAAAAAATTTAAAAAAATAAAGGAAACATATAAAGAAACTAAAAAATCCACCATAATGGTATATGTTGTTCTAAGAGCATTAGTAATTATCAGTATGATTAGACGAATAATATTAGGAGAAATAAGCAATGCAGCTTTATGCTTACTATCATTAATTTTATTTACAATACCTTTTTGGGTACAGGAAAAATTTAAAATTACATTGCCAAGTTTACTAGAAATAATAATACTATGTTTTATATTTTCAGCAGAAATATTGGGCGAAATAAATAACTTTTATATAGTTATTCCATATTGGGATACTATATTACACACACTAAATGGTTTTTTGGCAGCGGGAATAGGATTTTCTTTAGTAGATTTATTAAATGAAAATATAAGTAGTATTAAGCTGTCACCAATATTTATTGTAATTGTTTCATTTTGCTTTTCAATGACAATAGGGGTATTATGGGAATTTTTTGAATATGGAGCAGATAATATTTTAAAAACTGATATGCAAAAAGATAGTATAGTTCAAAATATTTCAACAGTAACTCTTGACAAAACAAAAAGTAATAAAGCAATCGGCATAAATAATATAAAATATACAGTAATATATAGTGAAGATAACGAAGGAAAAATGAATGAAACTATTATACCTAATGGTTATTTAGATATAGGTATTAATGACACAATGAAAGATCTTATGGTGAACTTTATTGGTGCCATTTGTTTTAGTGTTTTTGGATATTTGTATATTATAAATAGAGGAAAATATCATTTTGTTAACAATTTTATAGCAAGGAAAATAAGTAATTAAAAAAATATATTGAATAAAATAGTCACATATTATAAAATAACTACATAAACAAAAGATGGAGGTAATATATGTTAAATGTTAAATTAAATTTAAAATATTCAAACATTTCAGAAAAAGAAATTATAAAATATGCAGAAGAAGTAGAAAAAATACATGAAAACCTACATAATAGAGCAGAAGATAAGAAAGATTTCGTGGGGTGGTTAGAACTTCCAACCAAATATGACAAAAAGGAATTTGAAAAAGTAAAAAAAGTAGCAGAAAAAATACAAAGTGATTCAGAAATTTTAATTGTAATAGGAATAGGTGGTTCTTATTTAGGCGCAAGAGCAGTAATAGAAGCATTAACAAATTCTTTTTATAATCTACAAGAAGAAAGAAAAACTCCATTAATACTTTATGTAGGGAACAATTTGAGCACAAACTATATAAATGATTTAATAGAGGTTATAGGAAACAAAGATTTTTCAATAAATGTAATATCTAAGTCAGGGACAACTACTGAACCAGCAATAGCTTTTAGAATTTTTAGAGAAATGCTAGAAAATAAGTATGGTATAAAAGAAGCAAGAAAGAGAATTTATGTAACAACAGATGCTAAAAAAGGAGCATTAAAAACACTAGCAAAAGAAGAAAAATATACAACATTTGTAATACCAGATAATATAGGTGGTAGATATTCTGTATTAACACCAGTTGGATTATTGCCTATAGCTGTTGCAGGAATAGACATAGACAAATTAATGCAAGGCGCAAAAAATGCGCAAGAAAAATATTTAGACCGAAACATAAAATATAATGATTGCTATAAGTATGCAGTTGCAAGAAACATATTATATAAAAAAGATAAAAATATAGAGATACTTGTAACATATGAGCCAAAGCTTCATTATATGATAGAGTGGTGGAAACAGTTATATGGAGAAAGTGAAGGAAAAGAACATAAAGGGATTTATCCTTCTGGAGTAGAATTTACCACAGATTTACATTCATTGGGACAATACATACAAGACGGAAGAAGAAATTTGTTTGAAACAGTAATAAATATAAAAAATATAAATTCAGAAATTATAATAAATGCAGATGAAGATAATTTAGATGGACTAAATTATTTGTCAGGTAAAACATTAGATTTTGTTAATAAAAAGGCGATGGAAGGAACAATAGCAGCACATACAGAAGGAGATGTACCTAATATAGTTATTGAGATAGAAAAACTAGACGAAGAAACGGTGGGACATTTAATATATTTCTTTGAACTATCTTGTGCAATGTCTGGCAATTTACTAGGAGTAAATCCATTTGATCAACCAGGAGTAGAAAAATATAAAACTAATATGTTTAAACTGTTAAAAAAACCAGGATATGAAAAAGATGAATGATTTGGTAAGCAGAATAATTGGCTTTTATCTTTTGATATAATTTTTTAAATCAAAAGAATATTAAAAATATGGTCTCAGAAACATTATTTTATTCAATATTAATATATAGTATTTTTTACTTTACTATTTATCAAGAAAAAACAGTTAAAGAGACTTTAATTAATTTTTTTCCAGTTTTTCTTAGAAATTATTGGTTTGTTACTGTATACATAGTATTGCTAATTTTATCTCCTTTTTTAAACAAATTGATAAATTCATTATCTCAAAAGCAATATATGTACCTTATAGAAGAAATTATGAATACAAAATGAAATATATTTGGTCCACTCCTATAATGTTGACAAAGAAGGCAATTTAATATAGAATATCAAATATAAAATAATAAGTCGGAGGAAAACAAGATGAAACCTAAAGTATTATTGATTATACCAGCATACAACGAAGCGGGTAATATAGAAAAAGTGGTAAAAGATTTAAAAAATAACGCAAATGATGTCGATTACGTTATAATAAATGATGCATCAAAAGACAATACTTTAGAAATATGTCAAAAGAACAATTATAATTGCATAAATGGATTAGTAAATTTAGGATTATGGGGAGCGGTTCAAACAGGTTTAAAATATGCAATGGATAAAAATTATGATATTGCTATCCAATTTGATGGAGATGGACAACATAGTGCTAAATATGTAAAATACTTAGTTGATGAAATTGAAAATGGAATAGATATAGCTATTGGTTCAAGATTTGTAACAGTAAAGAAACCTTGGTCATTAAGAATGTTAGGAAGCAGATTAATATCAGCTTGTATCTTTTTAACTACAGGAAAAAAGATTACAGATCCAACCAGTGGAATGAGAGCATATAATAAAAATATTATAAAGGAATATGCTCTAGATATGAATAATCCACCTGAACCTGATACTCTAGTATATATGCTAAAAAAGAAAAAGAAGATAAAAGAAATTCAAGTGGAAATGAGTGAAAGGGAACAAGGAACATCTTCTTTTAATGTAGGACATACAATTAGATATATGTGCAGAATGATAATATCTATTTTCTTTATACAACCATTCCGAAAGAGAAAGTAATAAAAATTATTAATTTTAAAAGGAGTTAAATAATAATGGATTTACAACTAAATTTATTTTTTATATTAATATCGGTTTTAACAATTATTTATATTATAAAAAAAATAAGAAAACATAAATTAAACATAGATGATTCTATTGTATGGATAATTTGGTCAATCATATTATTAATACTTAGTATATTTCCTAAAATTTCAATTTTCTTTGCAAAACAAATGGGATTTCAATCAACAAGTAATTTTATTTTATGTTTATTCGTGTTTGTTTCTTATATCATGCTATTTTTTCAGAATATTAAGATATCAGAACTAAAAGAAAAAAACAAAGAGATAATTCAGAAAACAAGTATATATGTATATAATCAAAAAAATAAAGAAAAGAAAGAAGAAAAAGAATAATTTATAATAGGTGAAAAACAAATGAGAGCAAAAAAGACTTTGAAAAATTTAATATTTAACTTATTACAACAAGTGGTAGCAATAATTACTAATTTTATTGTACCACCATTAATTATAGGAAGATTTGGTTCAGCTATTAATGGCCTTGTTTCTACAATAAAGCAAATAATGCAACATGCACAGCTAACAGGAGCTGGAATATCTAGTGTTAGTACTTATGCATTATATAAGCCACTTGCAGAAAACGACCATAAAAAAATAAGTGGCATTTATAATGCAACTAATAAAATGTTTATAAAAGCAGGAAATTATTTTTCTCTTATACTATTAGTTGTGGCTATAGTATGTCCTTTTTTTGTGCAAGAGGAAATTCCATATTTAACAGTATCATTGTTAGTATTAATAATAGGTATTAATGGATTATCAGAATTGTATATTATAGGAAAATATCAAGCATTATTAGATGCTGATCAAAAGAACTTTATGATAGCGGTTGCGCAAATGGTAGGAAATATTTGCAATATTATTATGACAGTTGTACTAATAAAATTAAATCAGCCAATAGTAGTGGTTCAACTTGGGGCAACTATTATATATGTTATGAGAGTGACTATTTTAACATTATATATAAAGAAAAACTATTCATATATAGACAAAAAAGAAAAACCATTAATGGAATCATTAAATCAGAGAAATGATGCCATTATTCATTCTGTTACTGCACTAATCATTAACAGTAGTTCAACAATAATAATATTTTTATTTTGTGGACCTGCCGTTGCTAGTATATATAGCGTTTATGCGCTGGTTTTCTCTGGTTTAAATACAATTTGTTCAATTGTTTCTAATGCTATATATGCAAGTTTTGGAGAAGTAATTGCAAAAAAAGATACTAATACTTTATTGAATGCTTACAATATATATGAGTGGATATATTTAGTATCAATAGGAATAATTTTTTCTGTAACTTATTTATTAATTATTCCATTTGTAGAGGTATATACAAGAAATGTAGCAGACATAAATTATATATTACCAGGATTAGGCATTTTGTTTGTAATAATTGGAATAATTAATAATATTAAAATACCAGCAAGAGGACTAGTGAATGCAAGTGGGCATTTTAAACAAACAAGAAATAGATCTTTAATTGAAATGATTTTAAATATTGTAGGGCAAGTAATATGTGTACCAATATTTGGAATATATGGGGCTTTAATAGGTGCACTGCCATCATATATATATAGAACTATTGACTTTATAATATATACTAATAAAAATATATTACATATAAACAATAAGAGAAGTATTGTAAGAATTTTTATTAATATTTTAGTGGGAATAGTGGCAATACTAATTGCTAAGTTAATTCCAATCTATAATAATGGTTATGTGGAATTAGTATTATCTGCAACATATATAACAGCTTTTATAGGAGCAATGTATTTGATTGTTAACTATATATTAGAGAAAGATACGTTCAAAGAAACTGTGAAGGTATTAAAAAATGTATTAATAAAACAAAAACAACAAATGGAGGAGTAAAAGTTGACAGTATTAAAAATATTATTACTAATTATTTTTATGTTCTTTAGTTCAAAAGCATTAGGAATATATATTTGTGAAAAGATAAAGAAAGATAAAGAAGAAAAAACAGCAATAGGTTTTTTAGCAAATTTGTCATTATTTTTTATATGTGAATTAGCAGTTATGTTTTTTAAATTATCAACAACATATTTAAATATTTTTGGACTTGTATATTTAGTTATAGTTGGACTAATTATATTTAAATATATTAAAAACAAAAAAATTATTAAGATAACCAAAAAAGAAATAGTAGCACTTGTATTAGCTTTTACTTTTGTATTATTATATATGCTATTTATCCATTTTGGCTATATAGAAACATATGACTCTTATTTTTATAGTGTACTTACTAATAGTGCACAAAATACAGATCATATGTCAACCATAGATCCATATACTGGGCAAAACAATTTACAAAATTATTATAAATATATATCATATTATTATCAAGCATCATTTTTGGCTAATATACTTGGAATAGAAGAAGGCTATTTAGTTTTAATATGGGTAATGACATTCATGAACTACTTCTTTATAAGTATGACAGCAGTAACATTAGTAAGAATAACTAAAAATAAAAATTTAAATAATATACTTACTGCATTTTTTCTAACATTTGTACTTAGTGTTTTTAGAGCACCATTTAATGCACTTCATTTAGTTACAATGATTTTAAGTGTTTATTGCTTTACTTATATGTTTGATTTATTTAAAGAAGAAAAAACATCATTATATTTATTATTAATTTGTATAATTGCAGGAATTTCTATAACTTCTACAATGATGTTTATTATGATATTTTTTATTTGCATTTTTTATATAGTAGCTTGCATATTAAAAAGAAAGGATTTATTAAATTCAATATTGTATGCGGGGACACCAGCATTTATACTATTATTTTTATATATTTATGAATCATTAGATAATATATATGTTATTGCAGTTATGCTATTTGTGTTAACAATTTTATATTTGTTATTTCAAAACAAAAAAATAATAGATATAATTGCTAAACTTGGATATCCAATGATGATAATTATACCAATAATACTTATTTTACTAGGAACTCCTTTATATGATAATATATTGGCAAAATTATTAATAAAGAAGGATAATATTGATTCAAGCATGCAAATAATTCCAGAGAATGCAGAGAATCCGGATGAACATTTAGAAGATGGGGAAAAATTAATATTAAATTATACAGTGGATAAAGAAATTCATAGTTCATCAATGAAATATATTTATGAAAATAAATCTAATGTATTAAGTACAATTCTGATTTTAATTACACATTCAAGCATCTTGTATGGTGGTATGATATTCTTATTAGTATATGGAATAAAAAATTTAAGAAAAAAACCAGAGTTTTTATTACTAGTGGTATATATAATTATTTTGTATAATCCTTTAGTAAAAAAGGGTCTTTCAGCATTAACATTAGGGCTTGAAAGTAGGATATATTTATTCTTTAATACTATTTTTGGAATATTAGGAATATATTATTTGCTTGAATTTATAGAAACTAGAGTAAAAAATATAAAAACACAATATAACATTAAGAAAGTATTGCAATATGGAAGTTATGTATACATAACATTAACAGCATTTTCAATATTAGTCTATATATTACAATTTGATATAATTGATTGTAAAAAATATAGCATACTTGCTAAAGTGCCAAATACTTTAGTAGAAGCGACTGAATATTTTAATAAATATATACAGGAAAATAATTTATCTAACGAATATGTTAGGGTCTATTATACGGCTAATACTTTTAATATGTCTATGATTGACAAAAATGTCAATAAGAAAATTAAAATTATAAATAGTAAAGAATATATGGGATATTTGGGAGATGAAAATAAAACTTTTACAAGTAAATTAGCTATAAGTGCTTACTTTGATTCAGAGGGTAAAAGCTATTTATATAATGAATCTGGAAAAGAGGTACCAATAGAAGAAAAGAAAATTGAGGAATATATTAAATACTATGATATTCAATATATAACTTGCAAGGCATCTAAAGAAGAAAAGTTTAAAAACTATATAAATAATAACTTTGAGGTTATTTATTCAAATGACGATGTTCAAATCCTAAAATTGAAATAAGGGGGGAAAAGAAAAAATGGATGAAGTGACAATTATTATAAAAACACTAGACAGATGTGATTGCTTAATTAATTTATTGGACTCTATTTTTAAAAAATATCCTAAAATTAGGGTCCTAGTCGGAGATGATAGTGAAATATCATCTAAAGAGAAAGTAATGAAAAAATTTGGAGAATACAATTTACAGTATTTTGATTTAGAAAAAGACTGTGGACTATCAGCAGGCAGAAATTTTCTATTAAATAAAGTACAAACAAAGTATTTTGTATTAGCAGATGATGATTTTGTTTTTGACAAAAAAACAAACTTGGAAAGAGCATTGCAAATACTTGAAGGGAAAAAATTAGACATTATAGGAGGATATATTCGCAACTATAAAATAGTCAAGAATAATTGGGACAAGTTTTTAGTTATTATCCAAAAAATACTAAAATATGAGTTGCCAACAAATTATATAGGAACTTTGAAAATGGAAGGAAGCACATTTTATGCAGATTATATAGTACATTCATTTCCTGAGTTTGTAGAAACAGATTTAGTGCTTAATTTTTTCGTGGCTAAGACAGAAATAATACAAAAAATGCAAGGCTGGGATCCAGAATTAAAGTTACAGGAGCATACAGAGTTTTTTTATAGAGCTAAACTAAATAATTTGAAAGTCGGATTTACAAATGAATTATCAGTACAGCATCATCCATTCAAACTTAAAGAATACAACTCAAAAAGAAATAGAAATTATACAAAAGTATTTATGGATAAATACAAAATAGATAAAATTATAGCAAATTATGATGATAAAAGAGGTCAAAAAATAACACAAAAAAAAGATTTGGAGGAGAAAAATTGAAAGTTAGTATAATTATTCCTATTTATAATGCGATGGAATATTTACCAATTGGAATGGAAAAAATTCTAAACCAAACTTATTCAAATATAGAAATACTATTAGTGGACAACAACTCTAAAGATGATAGTTATAATTATATAAAAGAATTAGAAAAAAAAGATCGTAGGGTGAAAGCGTTAGCAGAGACAAAACAAGGACCAAATTATGCTAGAAAAACTGGATTTGAAGCTTCTACAGGAGAATACATATTATTTTGCGATTCAGATGATTTTATGGTAGAGGATGCAGTTGAAAGTTTTGTAAGTAAAATTAAAGAAACAAATGCAGATATAGTTGTCGCCAACTATAAAGAGGTAACAAGGAACAATGAGTTTTTAAAAGAAAAAAAAGGAATTCCATATAAATATAATGGAGAAAATCTAAAAGAACATAAGGATATTATTCATATAAAGCCAGCTCTCTGGAACAAAATATTTCGAAGGAGTTTGATAAAAGAAGATTTTTTTATTACCTCTAAAATAGGGGAAGATATGGTAATTACAATATCCTCTATGATGAATGCTAAAAATGTTGTTTATATAGATAAAACAGTATATCATTATGTTCCAAATGATGAAGGACTTTCAAATTCTGTAAATGTTAGAAATTTATTAGATATTTTAATTACAACTGAAAAATTAAAGAAAATTGCTGAAGAGCAAAATACATATAGCATATATGCAGAAGAAATAGAATTTTTGTGTTTTACGCATGTGATCTATAAGATATTAAGAACTGTAATGATGGAGAATGATAAAGAACGAATAGAAGTGTATACAAAGCTGAGAGAATATTTAAAGAAAAATTGCAAGTACAGAGAAACTAAATATTACAAAACCAAGCTTTATTATCGAATAGCAACAGTATTTTTAATGAATAAGAGTATTTATAACTTAAAGGTTTTTAGAAAAATGTTAAAAGCTATATTTAAAAATAAAGCACTATATAAATGCTTTAAAAAATTGGATAATTAAAGGGGAAAACATGAATATAAAAATTTTAATGTCTACAATGAACAAACAAAATATTGAAGAACTAAAATTAAAAGAAAAGAATATATCAAATTGTATAATAATAAATCAAATTAAAGAACCAATGGAAAAATTAGAGAAAAATGATGCAATCTTATATTCATACAATGAAAAAGGACTAGCAAAATCGCGAAATAGGTTATTAGAAAAAGTAGAGACAGATGTAGACGTTGGAATTATTACTGATGATGATGTAATATTTGTTAAAAATTATAGAAACATAGTTCAAAAAGCCTATGAAGAAATGAAAGATGCAGATATAATTATATTTAAATCATTAGATGAGGATGGAAAAGACAGAAGAAAATATCCACTACAAAATAAAAAATTAACAAAAAAGGAAATTCTACAAGTATGTTCTATAGAGATAACTTTCAAAATATCCAAGATAAAAGATAAAGTATGGTTTGATGAAAAATTTGGCTTAGGTTCTAAATATAAAAGTGGAGAAGAAAACATATTTTTACAAGATTGTTATAATAAAGGAGTAAAGATATATTTCTATAATGAAGCGATAAATGCGCATCCAAAGGAAAGCACAGGGACAATATGGAAAGAAGAAGATATATATGAAAAAGGTGCCTTGTTTAAAAGACTATATCCAAAAATATGTTTTCTTATGGTATTGCCAATTGCAGTTCTTAAAAATAATATTTGTAAAACAAGCGTATTAAATACAACCAAGCTATTATTAAAAGGAATGAGAGATTATAAAAAAGAGGAAAGTAAATGAAAAAAATAGCCATATTTCAATATGATTTGGGATTAGGAGGAATTCAGAAATCATTAATTAATTTATTAAACAATTTAAATTTAGATGAATATGAAATAGATTTATATTTATTTAATAAAGAAGATTTTTATAATATTAAAATACCAAATAAAGTTAATATTATATATCTTCCGACTTTTCCTACAATATATAAAGTTATTCCATTTTCAATTTTAATGAAACAAAAAAAATTTAATATAAAAAAAGAATATGATATAACTATTGATTTTAATGGCTATTCTAATGAATGTGCAATAGCAGCACTAGAAACAAGAAGTAAAAAGAAAATAATATGGTGCCATAATGATATTATAATAAAATATAAAAATGAATGGAAATACCGTATTTTATATAATACCTTCAAAAAGAAATATCAATATTTTGACATAATAGTAAACGTTTCAGAAGGAGCAAAACAGTCATTTATAGCTAAAACTAAAATAGATCAAAAAAAGGTATGGAGTATTCCAAATTATATAGATGCAGAAGAAATAATAACAAAAAGTAAAAAAGAAAATAGTTTTACAGTAGATAATAAAAAATATAATTTAGTTACAGTAGGAAGAATATGTCATCAAAAGGGTTTTGATATATTAATAGAGCATATGGAAAATATAGTACAGCAAAATAAAAATGTTAATTTATATATAATAGGAGATGGACCAGATGCTCCAAAAATAAAAAAACTAGTAAAAAGAAAAAAATTACAAGAAAATGTATTTTTCTTGGGTAGCCAAAAAAATCCATTTGAATATATGAAAAAGATGGATGCTTTTGTTATAACATCACGTTATGAAGGACAAGGCATGGTGATTTTAGAAGCTAAAGTAATAGGATTACCAATTTTTATACCTAAGCATTTGGAGAAATATGTAGAAGGTATAGAAGGATGTATTAATATAGAAAAAGACATATTAGGAGCAAAAAAAATTGAAGATAAACAAGTAGATTATTTAAATAAATATAACTACAACATTAAGGAAAAAATAGCTCGACTATTATCCTAAAAAAGGAGAAGAAAATGAAAATATCAATAATTGAACTAGTTAAAAAGATACCAAGATTTTCAGGATATTTACTTCAAATGATTTTTTATTATATTGTTTCAATATTTTATAAAGACAGAGAAAAATATAAAGATGCATGGCTTATTTGTGAGAGGGGAACAGAAGCAAGGGATAATGGGTACTGGATGTTTAAATATATAAGAGAAAAACATCCAGAGCAAAAGATTTATTATATTATAGATAGCAAAAATCAAATGGATTATAAAAAAGTAAAAGCTCTAGGAGAAGTTATAGAATACAATAGCTTTCAACACAAGATTGCACTGATATTATCTAATGTATATATTTCTACACATATTGGATATATTAACATCTGGAGTTATTTATTGTACAAGAAAGTTTTTGACAGAAAAAACAAGAAAAAATATATTTTTTTACAACACGGAGTTACAAAGGATGATATGAGTGATTTATTAAATAAAAGGATAAATCAGATAAATCTATTTATAACATCAACCTTTGATGAAAGAAATTCTATATTAAATAATCCTAACTATGGGTATAAAGAAGAAGAAGTACCATTGGTAGGAATGGCAAGATTTGATAATTTGAATGACTATGAAACGAAAGAGCAAATTTTATTGATGCCTACATGGAGAAGCTATCTAATTAGTCCATCTTACAAAAAAGAAGACAAAAATATTGAAGAAAAATTTATAGAAACAGAATATTATAAAAAATATAAAAGTCTATTAGAGAATGAAAGATTACACAAATTATTAAAAGAATATAATGTTAAACTAGTATTTTATCCACATTATGAAATGCAAAAATATATTAAATTATTTAATACGAATAATCCAAATATTATTATTGCTTCAAAGGAAGAAAATGACGTGCAGGAATTACTTAGACAGTCGAAAATATTAATAACAGATTATTCAAGTGTTTACTTCGACTTTGCCTATATGAAAAAACCAGAACTATTTTACCAGTTTGATAAAGAAAAATTTAGACAAAAGCAATATAAGGAGTGCACAACAGAATATAAACATAAGGAATTTGGGCGAATAGCAAAAAAAGAAGATGAAGTAATAGAAGAATTGGAAAAGATTTTAAAAAATGGATGTAAAATGGAAGAAAAGTATATTGAAATGGTTGAAGATACATTTGCTTATATAGACAACAATAACTGCAAAAGAATATATGAAGAAATTATAAAATTAAATAAATAGGTGAAATTATGGACGTATCTATTATTATACCAGTGTATAATACTGAAAAATATATAAAACAATGTTTAGAATCTCTAATAAACCAAAAAACAGAATTTGAGTATGAAATTATTTGTGTAAATGATGGCTCAACAGATAATTCGGAAAAAATATTAGAGCAATTTAATAAAAATATACAACATATATCTATCAAGAATAGTGGACCAGGAGCAGCAAGAAATTTGGCAATTCAAAAAGCAAAGGGACAATATTTACTTTTTGTTGATAGTGATGACTATGTAGAAGAAAACTTTATACAAAGAATGACAGAAGAAGCAATAAAAAACGAAGCTGATGTAGTTATATGTAATTTTTACAGATTTAGAGATAATAATTCAGAGTTAGAAAAGGTAAACAAAGGGAAAAGAGCAATTTATCAAAAAGGAGCAATACAAGAAGTTTTATTAATGGAATTTCATTCATGTAATAAATTATTTAAAAGAGAGCTAATGATGCAAAATTTATATCCTGAAGATATGCTCTTTGAAGATGTGGTAGCTATTTCAGAAGCATTAATAGATGCTAATAAAATAGTCAAAATAGAAGATTATTTATATTATTACAGAAGAACAGACAATTCAATAACCAACAATTTAACAGATAAAAATTATGATATAAAGAAAGCTATAGATAAAATTGAACCCAAATTTATAAAAAATGGTTATCTAACGCAAATTGAATTTTTAAATATAAATTGCATTTTGGTGGATTTGGCTATTAAAGTAATGAAAGCTAAAAAAAATAAGCAAGCCTATAAAGATATAATTGAACCTGTAATAAAAAAATATCCGAAATGGTATAAAAATCCATTAATTAAAAAGGTAAAGTTCAAAAAAAAGTTATATTTATGGTGTCTAAAACATAAAATGTATGATTTAATAAAATTTGTTTTTTAGGAGAATATAATGTTTATTATTTATGCTTTTATATTATTTGTGATATCAAATGGTATAGGGAAAATTTTATTTAGTAAAAAAGAAGAGTTAAAAATATTATCTGTGCCTGTAGGATTTATTATTTTCATGGGCTGTCTGCAACTAGGATATTATCCAATGCAATTTTTCCAAGTTTCATCTACAATAGTACATATTTATACAGCAATAATAAGTGTTCCATTATTTATTTACGGAATTATAAAAATAAAAAAAGAAGATTTTAACTTTTTAAAACACTATGAATTCTATATTTTAATTATTTTAATATTTGGAATTATAAAAATAATTCCAGCAACAGATGCAGGAGACGACTCATTTTATATGCCATTAATAATGGAAAACGCACAAACGGATAAAATTAATAGTATAAATCCAAGAAATGGCTGGGAATGGAATGTTGATGAATTCTATAAATATCAAGGATATTATCTATTTCAATCAAGTATGTATAGGCTACAAAATGCTATTTTTCATTTAACAAGCGATATTTTTATTACTTTTAGAACGACTATGAGTTTATTCGTTATAATCTCTTTTGCACTTATTTTATATGGAATTAAAAGTATATATAAAATAGAAAACAAAAAGATAGGAATAATTATTACAATTTTATCTATCCTGCTAATTGGAACATTAGAGCTTAGTCATCTGTATTGGGGCTCCAATTTAATATTTATAATGGGAATTCCTATTTACTTAATTTTATTAGAACAATATATTAAGAATCAAGAAAAAAAATATGTGTGGATTATAACTGGAATGGGATTTGGATTAAATGCTATTGCTTCAACTAGTCTATTTCTACAAACATTTATAATTTTTTCTTTCTTGGTATATAGTTTAAAAATTAAGAAAATAAAAATATATGATTACCTAATTATGATGCTACCAAATTTCATATATGCAGTGTTATTTTTACAAAAATATTGGCTTATGTTTTTAGTAATATTGACTTATATAATATTTTTAAATAAAAAAGTACAAGAAATGGTAGAAAAAATATTACTTAAAGACATAATATATAAGTTAATATTTATATTACCACTAATATTATTCATAATTGGAATTATATTAAAGTTAGATTTTTCATGGAACATTTATCGAGTGGGGTATGGAACTCTTTTAGCAAATGTATTGGTGGTTTTAGCCATAATTTATTTATATATTAAAAACAAAAAAATAGATATACCACAATTCATTTTTCTTATATATTTTATATTTTTCTTTAATCCTTTTGTAGCACCATTTGTTTCAGAATTTTTGACATCAAAAGTTGTATATTATAGGTTATTTTATATTACAAAAAGTCCTTTTATGATAATAACTATTTTTTACAGTATTTATACATACATAAAAGATAAGAAAAAAATGTTTACATATGCTTATGTAATAGGAATAGGACTGCTGATAATTAGATATGGAGCAATTTTAGGAAGTTATACTTTTTTAGAGCCAACTTATTATACAAAATATGATTATATATTAAGAGAAGATATAGACTCTAAAAATTTAGGAGAATTTTTTGCCAAAAATGAAGAAAAATATAAAGGACAAGTAGTTACATCAATGTATTTTTCACCTAGACAATATTCTCTTAATTATTATGCAAATACATACCGTTATCCATATAATGAAAAATATTTAAAAGATGAAAAAGATGCTTACACTATTTTTCTATATAATAATGACAATGTAACTCAAGATGATATGTATAATTTTAAAAATGCAATGCATAAAGACAAAACTAAAATAGTAGTTACATATACAAATAAAATTCAAGAAATGGAAAAATGGATTGATTTTAATTTTTCAAAAATATATCAAAATGAAACATATGCAGTATATTATTTTGATTTATATTAGTTTACAATAGATATGTCACACTAGAATATAAAAAAGGAAATACCAATATGATATAATGTTTTTAAGCACAAAAACTAATATCGAAAGAAGGTATTTCCTATGAATAGTATAACACAAGATATAATATTTAAGCAATCAGTAGTTGAATATTCTTTAAAACATGGAGTAACAGAAGCAGCTAAAAGGTATAAACAACATCGAAAGACAATATACAGATGGATAAAAAAATATGATGGAACAAGAAAATCATTAATAAGTAAATCAAGAAGGCCACATTCTCATCCAAATCAACATACAAAAGAAGAAATAATGATGATAAAGAAATATAAGGCTCAGAATAAAGATGCAGGATTAGTTGTTTTATGGGTAAAATTAATGAAAAATGGATATACAAGAAGTATAACAAGCCTATATAGAGTAATGCAGAGATTAGGAATATATAATAAAGCACCTAGTAAAAAGAAGAAATATATTCCTAAACCATATCAGCAAATGACACATCCTGGGGAAAGAGTACAAATAGATGTAAAATATGTACCAAGGGAATGTATGAGTGAAGAATTAAAAAAAATAGGAGAAAGATATTATCAATATACTGCAATAGATGAATATACAAGACAAAGAGTATTATGGGCAAGTAGAGAGCATAGTAGCTATGCCTCAGCAGAGTTTTTAAAAGTAGTGACACAGACATTCAAATATAAAATAGAATGTATACAAACAGATAATGGAGCAGAATTTACAAATAGATTAGTATTACAGAAAAATGATAGAGAGACAATGTTTGAAAAGAGATTAAAAGAGTTAGGAATAGAGCATAAACTAATCAGGCCGAGAACACCAAGGCATAATGGAAAAGTAGAGAGAAGTCATAGAAAAGATCAAGAAAGATTTTATTATAAAAGAATATTTGTGAGTTTTGAGGATTTCAAAGAGAAACTAAGACATTGGTCAAGGGAATATAATAATTTTCCAATGAAACCATTGAATTGGAAAAGCCCAAACGAAAAGTACTTAGAATTTACAGCGTTGTAGAGCTTATGTATCATAAAAGGTATTTCAACTGCTATATTTATCAATAAAGTGTGACATATGTTTGACAAACCTACACATATGCAGTATATTATTTTGATTTATAGATTGAAATTAATTATTATATAATATATAATGGTAGAAAAGAAGAGGAAAGGAATCAGAAAGGGGTAAAAAATGAAGAAAATAGCTGTATTAATACCATGTTATAATGAAGCCAAGACAATAAAAAAGGTAGTAGAGGATTATAAGAATGCTTTACCAGAAGCAGATATCTATGTATATGATAATAATTCTACCGATGGAACAGATGAGATTGCAAGACAAGCCGGAGCTATAGTAAAATATGAATATAAACAAGGAAAAGGAAATGTTATAAGAAGCATGTTTAGACAAATTGAAGCAGACTGTTATTTGATGATTGATGGAGATGACACATACCCTGTTGAAAATGCCAGAGAAATGTGCGATATAATACTAGAAGGAAAAGCAGATATGGTAATAGGCGATAGATTGTCAAGCACATATTTTACAGAAAACAAGAGACCATTTCATAATTTGGGCAATAGAATGGTTAGATTACTTATTAATAAAATATTTAACAATAATGTGAAAGATATAATGACAGGATATAGAGCATTCAGTTATGAATTCGTAAAGGGATTTCCGGTTCTATCTAAGGGATTTGAAATAGAAACAGAAATGACAATTCATGCTGTTGACAAAAATTTTAAATTAGTTGAGGTACCAGTAAATTATAGAGATAGACCAGAAGGAAGTATATCAAAATTAAATACATACCGTGATGGATTTCGTGTACTAAAGACTATTTTTACACTATTTAAAGAATATAAGCCTACATTTTTTTTCAATACATTAACACTAATATTTTTAGCTTTAGCTCTAATTTTAGGAATTCCAGTTGTTGGAGAATATATAAAAACAGGATTAGTTCCAAGATTTCCTAGTTTAATAGTAGCATCAATTTTTACAGTAATTTCATTATTATTATGGATAACGGGCATTATACTACAAGTAATTGTCAAAAAACATAAACAATTATATGAATTAATGCTGACACAAATAGTGAGAAATAAAAAAGAGGAGATAAAACTGTGAAAAATATGACTAAAAAATTAATAAGAGGTTTAATAATTTTAATAAGTGGCATTATAGTAGCAATGTTACTTATGATATTTACGTATTTATTGCCAACAGGAAGAATAACAAAAAATGTAGAAAATTCAACATATTCTTTTTATAAAGAGGGAACGTATAATAGAATAATTGCAGAGTGTGAAAATACACAACTGGATAATTTTACTGATGCAATAATGCTTAGTAAAGCAATGTATGTAGGTGAGGAAAATGCAATAGAAAAAGCAGTAAATGTTTATAGCTATAGAACAGAAAAAGGAAGTCCAGCAGAACAACTTATTAAATATTGTAATGAAAGGGATTCACAAGACTGGGAAAAAACTAGTTATTTTCAATATTGGCATGGGTATTTAATATTTTTAAAGCCACTATTGATATTTCTTAAATACTATGATATTCGTATGATTAATGGTTGTTTGCAAATGCTATTAGTGGTAGCAATTATTTATTTAATGACAAAAAGAAAATTAGAAAAATTTATTCTGCCGTTTTGTATAGCACTTTTTGTGATATCTCCAATAACAACAGGGATGTCTATGCAGTTCTCAAGTGTATTATATATTTTTTTAATAGCTATGATAGTAATGTTACTATTTCATGAGAAACTAAAAAATAAATATGGTTATTTCTTTTTAATAATAGGGATGATGACTAGCTTTTTTGATTTATTAACCTATCCAGTTGCTACTTTTGGAATACCAATAATATTATTCTTCATATTAGAAAATAAATCTTTAAAAGAAGGCATAAAAGACCTTATTATATACGGCTTGGCATGGATAGTAGGATATGCAGGAATGTGGGCAGGAAAATGGATATTAAGTAGCATATTATTAAAGGAAAATATGTTTATACCAGCAATAGAAAAAATTATGGAAAGAACGGGAAATGAGACAATAAATGGAAATTTCACAAGACTCACGGTTTTAAAATTAAATACTAAAATGATTACTAATGTGCCTAATATATTGATAACTGTAATATATATAATTTATCTAAGTATAAAAGCAATAATACAAAGAGTTAAAATATCTTTTAAAAATATAAAAAATGTTTTATGTTTTATATTAATAGCAACCATACCTATCGCATGGTATATTGTTGCAGGGCAACACTCAATTATACATTATTGGTTTACATACAGAAGTTTAATAGTAACTGCTTTTGCAGGACTTGTCTTTATAACTATCCTACTATCTAAAAAGGAGATAAGAGAAGAGTGAAAAAAGTTTTATTTATAGCTAGTACAGGTGGTCACTTAAATGAACTATTACAACTAAAAGCATTATTTAAAGAATATGACTCTTATCTTATAACAGAAAAGGACAAGTCTACAGAAAGTTTACAGATAGAAGGTATAAAAGAAACAAAATATTTGGCTTATGGAACAAGAAGTAAAATATTAGTATATCCTTTTATATTTATATATAATTGTTTTAAAAGTTTATTTTATTATTTTAAAATAAAACCAAAGGTAATTATAACAACAGGTACTCATACTGCGGTGCCAATGTGTTACATAGGTAAACTATTTGGTTCTAAAATTATTTTTATAGAAACATTTGCAAACAGAAATACAAAAACATTGTCAGGGAGGATGGTTTATCCAATTTCAGATTTATTTATCGTACAATGGAAAGAAATGCAACAATTATATCCTAAATCTGTATATGGAGGTGCTATATATTAATGATTTTAGTATTATTAGGAACACAAAACAATAGCTTCCATAGGTTATTAGAAGAAGTACAAAAATGTATAGATGAAGGAACAATAAAAGATAAAGTAGTTGTACAGGCAGGTAGTACTAAATTTGAGTCAGATGATATGGAAATATTTAACTTAATAGAACAAAATAAATTTAATGAACTTATAGAACAAGCTAATATTATAATAACACATGGAGGGGTGGGTTCAATAGTAACAGCTGTTAAGTTAGGTAAAAAAGTAATTGCTGTTCCAAGATTAAGAAAATATGGAGAACATGTAAATGATCATCAAATTCAAATTGTAGAAACATTTTCAAAACAGGGATTTATAAAAGGCATAAAGGATATTTCAGAGTTAAAAGAAACACTAAAAAATATAGATACATTCACACCAAACAAATTAGAAAGCAATACAGAAAATATTGTAAATATAATAAGACAATTTATAAACGAACAATAAATAAGAAAGGAAAGATAGATATGTCGGTTTTAGTTACAGGGGGAGCAGGATACATTGGTAGTCACACTGTTGTAGAATTATTAAAAAACAATAGAGAGGTAATCATTGTTGATAATTTTTCAAATAGTAAGCCAGAAATGTTAGAGAAAATTAAAAAAATAACAAATAAAGATTTTAAATTTTACGAAATGGATTATGCTGACAAAGAGAAAATGGATAAGGTTTTTACAGAAAATAATATAGAAGCGGTAATACATTTTGCAGGATATAAAGCAGTAGGGGAATCAGTAGAAAAACCAATAGAATATTATACTAACAATGTCGCAGGGACATTAAGCTTGTTAAATATTATGAAAAATCATAATGTAAAAACAATTATTTTTAGCTCATCTGCAACTGTGTATGGAGATCCAGAAATAGTGCCACTAACAGAGGAATGCAAGGTAGGCGGGACAACGAATCCATATGGAACAACTAAATTATATATAGAGCAAATATTAAAAGATGTGTATAAATCAGATAACACATGGAATATTTGCTTATTAAGATATTTCAATCCAGTAGGCTCACATGAATCTGGATTAATTGGAGAGGAACCACAAGGTAGACCAAATAATTTAATGCCATATATAGTAAGAGTAGCATCAGGAGAATTAGAAGAATTATCAGTATTTGGAAATGATTATGATACACCTGATGGAACAGGAGTTAGAGATTATATACATGTAGTTGATTTGGCAAAAGGACACATAAAAGCACTTGAAAAATTAGAAAAAGAAAAAAAAGGTATATATATATATAATTTGGGAACTGGTAAAGGCTATAGTGTTTTAGATATGATAAACGCATTTGAAAAGAGTACAGGAAAAAAAGTAAAATATAAAATAACACAAAGAAGACCAGGAGATGTAGCTACTTGCTATGCAGACCCATCTAAGGCAAAACGAGAGTTGAATTGGGAAGCAGAAAAAACATTAGAAGATATGTGTAAAGACTCATGGAACTATATAGCAAAGAAAAATGGAAATGTTTAGAAATTAAAAGAAAAACACTTGCAATTTTACAAAAAATAAAGTATAATATAACATATGTTATATAGAAAACATAAATGAGACAAAGTAAAATAAAGGTTATTTAAAGAGAGGATTAGTCAATAGGCTGAAAGCTAATCTAAAAAAACATATTTGAAAAACTACCTCATTGTTTCTAGCAAAACTAGACGTATGCTTGCGTTAAAAGCTAATTAAGTAAAAACAAGGATGGAACCGTGTAAATAGCACTCCTAGGCATATAACTATGTCTAGGAGTTTTTATTTGGCTCAATTAGGGACAGTCCCCAATTGTCCAATTTGCTCAATTTGGGACACCCTTAAAGAAGGAGGAAAAAATAAAATGATAAAAATTGAATTAAAAGATGGCTCTAATATTGAAGTAGAAAAAGAAAGTTCAGTATTAGATGTAGCAAAGAAGATTAGTGAAGGATTAGCAAGAGTTGCTTTAGCAGGAATTGTTAATGGAGAGGTGAAAGATTTAAGATATGAACTAAATGAAGACTGTAAACTAGAGATTGTAACTTTTGATAATTTAGAAGGGAAAAAAGCATATTGGCACACAACATCACACATAATGGCACAAGCTATAAAAAGAATTTTTCCAGAAGTAAAATTAGCAATAGGACCTTCGATAGATAATGGATTTTATTATGATTTTGATGTGGAAAAACCATTTACAGAAGATGATTTGGCAAAAATTGAAAATGAGATGAAAAAGATAATTAAAGAAGATTTAGCAATAGAAAGGTTTACATTACCAAGAGATGAAGCAATTAAATTTATGAAGGAAAAACAAGAACCTTATAAAGTAGAATTAATAGAAGATTTGCCAGAAGATGAAGAAATTAGCTTTTATAAACAGGGAGAATTTACAGACCTTTGTGCAGGACCACATGTTATGAAAACAGGAAGTATAAAAGCAGTAAAATTATTAACTACATCAGGTGCATATTGGAGAGGAAATGAAAAGAATAAAATGTTACAAAGAATTTATGGAATTTCTTATCCAAAAGCAAGTCAATTAGAAGAATATTTAAATATGTTAGAAGAAGCTAAAAAAAGAGACCATAAAAAATTAGGAAAAGAATTAGAGTTATTTATGATGACAGGAGAAGGTCCAGGATTTCCATTTTTCTTACCAAAGGGTATGGTATTAAGAAATGTATTAGAAGATTACTGGAGGAAAATTCATACTTTAAATGGCTATCAAGAAGTTAAAACACCAGTAATGTTAAATGAAGAGCTATGGCACCGTTCAGGTCATTGGGACCATTATAAAGATAATATGTACACAACAAAAATTGATGAACAAGACTTTGCCTTAAAGCCAATGAACTGTCCAGGGGGAATGCTTGTTTATAAAAGCAAGATGCACTCATATAAAGATTTACCTATAAGAATGGGAGAATTAGGCTTAGTACATAGACATGAAAAGTCAGGACAATTAAACGGATTGTTTAGAGTAAGATGTTTTACTCAAGATGATGCACATATATTCTGCTTGCCAGAACAGATTGAGTCTGAAATTATAAACTTAATGCATTTAATTAATCAAGTATATAGTTTATTTGGTTTTACATATACAGTTGAATTATCAACCAGACCAGAAAATTCTATGGGAAGCGATGAAGAGTGGGCAACAGCAGAAAACGCATTAAAAAAAGCACTAGAACATGAAAATATGGAATATGTAATAAATGAAGGAGATGGGGCATTTTATGGTCCTAAAATAGACTTCCATATAAAAGATAGTTTGGGAAGAGATTGGCAATGTGGAACAATACAATTGGATTTCCAAATGCCAGAAAGATTTGATTTAACATATATAGGACAAGACGGAGAAAAACACAGACCAGTTATGCTTCATAGAGTAGTTTTCGGAAGTATAGAAAGATTTATAGGGGTTTTAATAGAACATTATGCAGGCGCATTCCCAACTTGGTTAGCACCAGTACAAGTAAAAATTCTAACAATATCTGATAAACAAAAAGCCTATGCCAATAAAATAGTAGAAAAATTAATGAATGAAGGCATAAGAGTAGAATTAGATGATAGAGAAGAAAAAATAGGATATAAAATAAGAGAAGCACAACTTCAAAAAATTCCATATATGCTAATAGTAGGAGACAAAGAAGTAGAGACAAATGCAGTAGGTGTGCGTGCAAGAAAAGATGGCGACATAGGACAAATGCCAATAGACGAATTTATTTGCAAAATTAAAGCAGAAATAAAAGAGTACAATTAGGGACAGTCCCTAATTGTGCTTTTTTCTCAATTTGGGACACCCCTTGATTAAAAATAATTAAAAAATGTTTTCTTTTTGTTGTGTTTATGATATACTCTAAACATAATGGTTAGGAGGGAAAAAATGCCAGAAACTACCAATGATGAAAAGAAAATTATAAAACAAAAATTGGAATATATAGGTTTAGATTTGGAAAATATACCAGAGTTTTTAAGAGAATTTAAACCTCTTAATTTTAGACCATTAGAGTCTTATGATGAAGCATACAAGGTATATAAATATATAGATATTGAAGAAATTCAGATATTAATAACACCTACAGATAGATTAACAAATTTAAAAGAAAAATATAAGCTATCAGCTTCTATTAGTGAGTATCTAGATACAGAGCAAGAAGAAAATATCGAAAAATTTGTTAAATTCCTAGAGCTTTTAAAAAACTTTAAGATAGATGATGTTAAAGAAATAGAAGATGAACAAAAGTTATTAAAAAGTAAAATACCATTTGAAGTGAAGTATAAGAATAATTTTATATGGCAGATATATTATTCTGATTATAATGATAGATATTTTATGCTAGTTCCATCCAAAGAAATGAATAATCCAGAATTATTTTATATATTAAAAAAACAGATAGAATGTAAAAAAAATAATGTTAAAGAAAAAATATTTGTACCAATAAGTCATTTAGATTATTCAGGGCGATATTTAAAAAAGTCAGAGATATCAGATGTGGAAAATTATTTATGGTATTTTACAAAGCAATGGCCAGATGTATTTGAGGTATATGATAATAAAGAAAAACTATATGTGCAAATTATAGGACAAATTGATGTTTATGAAAAAGTTCTAAGCACTTATAGAATAGTGTTAAAAGACAAAGAAGCAGCAGTTAATTTTTATAAATTGCTAAAGGCATTATTTATTTTATCAACTGGAGCAGAAGAGCAGTATAAGTTTAATTTAAAAATAAATAAAGAGGCAGGGATAGATTTTTTCTTTGAACAAGAAAAAATAGAGTATATAAAATTGCCTAATTTTATAAATAACCAAGTAAATAAAAAAATAAAAGATATAGAAAATGTTAAATTAGAAATAGTTGAAAGAACAGCAAAGTTACAAAAGTTAAAAAAAATAAATGAAAGTAAAATAGAAGAATATTTGGAAAAGCAAAAACAAATTTCTACTTTTTTGGAGTGTAAAAAAACTTTTTTAGGAAGAGTTAGATATTATTTTAAAAGTAAAAACATTAAGAAAGAAATTAATAATAATGAAGAAAATATTAAAGAAGATAAGAAACAAGAGCCAGAAGTTTTATATGAAAGAAAAGAACAATATACTTTAGAAGATTTAATAGGTCTTTGCACAAGATTAAATAATAAGAATGAAGAAAATAAAAATAAACAATTGGATATAAAGGCAATAGAATTAAAAATTACTAATTTATCTAAAAAAATAGAAAATGCAGAATTATATATAAAAGAAATAGAAAAGCATAAAAAAAGCATTTTTGAGTTTTGGAAATTTACTAATAAAGATGAACTTCCTAGCTTGCAAGAAGGAGATATTGAAGAAGAAAGCCATAAAGAAAAAATAGAAAAATATTTTGATTATGAAGAGGACATTGAGGATTTTGGCAAAAAAGCCGATGAATTGCAAAGAAGAAAGTTATCCAAAAATGAAACAGATGCTGTTTTTGCAGTAAAACAAGCTATGAATTCTATAAAGGCATTAGATAGTGATAGTGAAGACTTGAAACAAGAATTTGATCTGCTAAAAAAAGAGTATGAGAAAAATATAGAATATATTAATATGAAAGACTTTAACATATTTGGAAGTATGGTTGAGGATAAAACAAAAATAAAAGTTATAAATAATAAAAAACATAGAGAAATTGAAAAAGATAAATATAAAATTCTAAATATAAATTCAAATTCGGATGTTAATTTATATAAAGATAATTTAAAAAATTATTTAAAATTAATAAATGAAGCATTTGGCAAAATATCTTTATGTAGGAACATATCTGTATATAAACTTTCAAAAGAAGAACTATGTAAATTAGAAATATTTGATATAAATCCAAAAAATGAGTTGCAGAATGTGAAGAATAAAGAAGTAATGTATAAATTAAATTTACAAGAAGGTACTCCTATATTATATTACTCTAATATTATTTTTTATGAAAATTTTAATAAAACATTACCATTGGGAATGAACTTATCAACACAAATATTATTAGACATAGATAAATTAGAATTTGAGCTTATAAAAGAAAGTGAATTTAATATAAATATACAAAAAAATCAATTTGATTTTGAAATAAAAAAAGTTAAAGTAAAAGAGTACAATGTTAAAGGAAAAAATAAGGAATGATATGGAGAATATATGCTGAAAATCTTATATAGGGGCAAGATAATAGTCGATTTTTCCTATACAATATACAATAAAAAGAAAGAAAATTCTTTATTGAATTTTCTTTCTTTTTTCCATTTGGCTGATTGTAAAGTGGTACCGATGGTGGGACTCGAACCCACATGGTTTCCCGCCAGATTTTGAGTCTGGTGCGTCTGCCAATTCCGCCACATCGGCATATTTAAAATACAATATATATAATAACAGATTTTTTTTTATTTGGCAATACTATTTTGAAAGTTAAACTAAACTTTATTATAGAGATTCAAAACCATAAAAATATTTGTAATATAAAATAAAATATGCTAGAATATATAATAAATTTTACTAAGAAAGGAATAAAATTAAGATGAATATAGGAGTAGATATAGATGATACAATATCAAATTCTTTTGAAATTATTTTTGGAGACTCTCAAATTTTTGATATAGAGGAAATGAATGGAACGGGAAAGGTAAAAAATATAGGTAATATACCAAATCATTATTATATAGAAAATATGTATGATTGGGATGAAAAATCTATAGAAAAATTTTGGTATAAGTATTTCAAAAAAGTTTTGGTAGAAGCAACACCAAAACCATATGTAGCAGAAATACTAAAAAAATTAAAAGATGAAGGAAATAAAATTTACTTAATAACTGCAAGGTATGAACAAGAAGGAATAGAAAGCGTAGAGAATCTGACAAAAGAATGGTTAGAGAAACACAATATAACATATGATAAGCTTTTAATGAACTCGGAAGACAAACTAAAAATAGCACAAGAAAACAAAATAGATATATTTATAGATGATTGCTTAAAAAATTGCAAAGAAGTAGCAGAAGGAAAAATAAAAACGTATATGTTTGCAAGCATTGGAAACATTATGGTAGATTCAAAAGATATTGAAAAAATATATTCATGGCCACAATTTTACTTTGAAGTTAATAAATTTACAAAAAATTCACAATAAAACTATATAAAAAATATAAAAATATTATAAAAAAAGAAATATATCAAAACTAACAAGGAGGACAAAATGTTAAAAATTTTAAGAAATCTGAAGGAATCATTTTTCTCTGTTATAATTATAGTACTATTATTATGCTTACAGGCAGCTACAGATTTGGCATTACCTGACTATACATCAAAAATTGTAAACATAGGAATACAACAAGGTGGAATCAAAAATGTTTCACCAGAGGTAATAAGAAAAAGTCAAATGGAGAATGTATTATTATTGACAACAGAAGATGAAAGAATAATAGACAGTTATACCTTAATATCTAAAAAAAGTTTAGAAACTAAAGAATATGCAAAATACTTAAAAAAGTATCCAGCACTGGAAGAACAAGAAATATACATACTTAACAATTTAAAACAAGAAGAACAAGAAGAACTAAATTCCATAATGGCAAGACCTTTAATGATGTTATATAGCATTACAAATGAAGAAACAGCACATGAATTAAAAAACAAAATATTACAAGAGTTTCCAAAAACACAGCAAAGCATACTTGAGCAAATGGATTTATTAAGCATAATAAAAACTATGCCAGAAGAACAAAAGAATAAAATGGTAGAGGAAACTAGTAAATTAATAGATGAAAAATTAGGCAATATGACAGAACAAGTTGCAATACAAGCGACTAAGCAAGAATATGTAGAAGTGGGCATGGATTTAGATAAAATTCAAAATAATTACATATTTATTACAGGAATGCAAATGTTAGGAGTAGCTTTAATAAGCATGACTGCGGCAATAATAATAATGTATTTATCATCAAAAGTAGCCGCTAAGCTAGGGCAAAACCTAAGGGATAAAGTATTTAAAAAAGTTTTGGGATTTTCAATAGAAGAGTTTAAAAACTTTTCTACAGCTTCTCTAATAACTCGTAGTACCAATGATATACAACAAATTCAGAATCTTATTACAATGCTATTTAGAGTAGTAGTATATGCTCCAATAGTAGGTATAGGTGGATTTATAAGGGTATTAAATAGAAGTAATACATCAATGGCATGGATTATAGGGTTAGCAATTTTATGCATAATAGGAATAATGCTACTTTTATTTATTATAGCAATGCCCAAATTTAAAAAATTGCAAGAATTAGTAGATAAATTAAATTTATTATCAAGAGAAATACTAACAGGTTTGCCAGTAATAAGGGCATTTAATACAGAAAAAAAAGAAGAAAAAAGATTTGATAGTGCAAATCAAATTTTGATGAAAACAAACATATTTGTAAATAAAGCAATGAGTTTAATGATGCCTGCTTTAATGTTTATTATGAATTCAATAGCACTATTAATTATATGGGTTGGGGGACACAATGTTGCAGAAGGAAATATTCAAGTTGGAGACATGATGGCTTTTATACAATATACAATGCAAATAGTAATAAGCTTTTTAGTTATTGCTATGATTGCAATAATGCTACCACGTGCTCAAGTCTCAGCAAATCGTATAAATGAAATATTGGAAAAAGAACCAAGAATAAAAGACAAAGAAGAAACAAAAAACTTTGATGGTAGCAAAAAGGGACTAGTGGAATTTAAAAATGTTTCATTTAGATATCCTGACGCAGATGCAGAACTATTAACAGATATCACATTTACAGCAGAACCAGGAAAGACAACTGCAATAATAGGAAGTACAGGCAGTGGAAAATCAACTATTGTAAATTTAATACCACGTTTTTATGATGTAACAGGAGGAGAACTATTAATAGATGGTGTTAATATTAAAGATGTACCTCAACATGAATTGAGAAAAAGAATAGGATTTGTTCCACAAAAAGGACTTTTGTTTTCAGGAACAATAGAATCAAACATAAAATACGGCAATCCAGAAATGTCTGACGAGCAAATGAAAGAAGCTGCTAAAATAGCACAAGCAACGGAATTTATTGAAGCAAAGCCAGATAAATATAAATCAGAAATAGCACAAGGTGGAGCAAATGTATCAGGAGGTCAAAAACAACGTTTATCAATAGCAAGAGCAATTGCAATAGACCCAGAGATATTTGTTTTTGATGATAGTTTTTCTGCATTAGATTTAAAAACAGATAGTAAATTAAGAGCAGCTTTAGCAACAAAAACTAAAGATAAAACAGTAATTATAGTTGCACAAAGAGTTAGTACGATTTTGAACGCGGATCAAATAATTGTACTAGAAGAAGGCAAAATTGTTGGAATAGGAACACATCAAGAACTTATGAAAAAGTGTGATACATATTCACAAATAGCATTATCACAACTTTCAAAGGAGGAATTAGAATAATGAATAATCAAACCAAAAAGCCTCCTATGGGAGGAATGGGACCAAGCAAAGGGCCAATGTCTGTTGAAAAGGCAAAAGATTTTAAAGGTACTACTAAAAAATTATTAAACAATTATTTATCTAATTATAAAATTGCAATTATTATAGTAATAATATTTGCAATAGGAAGTACAATATTTTCAATAGTTGGACCAAAAATATTAGGAAATGCAACAACAGAAATATATAATGGATTAATAAGCAAAATATCAGGTGGAGAAGGAATAAATTTTCAAAAAATATTAGAAATACTATTAACCCTATTAGGCCTATACCTAATAAGTATGCTGTTTTCAGCAATACAAGGCTTTACAATGACAGGAGTAGCACAAAAATTAACATATAAAATGCGTAATGAATTAATAGAAAAAATAAATAAATTGCCGATGAAATATTTTGATAAAAGAACTAATGGAGAAGTACTATCAATAATTTCAAATGATATTGATACATTATCTCAAAATCTAAATCAGTGCATTACACAAATAATAACATCAATTTGTACATTAATAGGAATATTAATAATGATGCTCTCAATTAGTTGGCAAATGACTATTGCTTCTTTAATAATATTACCAGTGGCTGCATTATTAGTAAAGAAAATAGTATCAAAATCACAAAAGTATTTTAAAAATCAACAAGACTACTTAGGCCACGTAAATGGTCAAGTAGAAGAGATATATGGTGGACACACAATAGTAAAAGCTTTTAATAGTGAAAAAACAGTAATAAGTGAGTTTGAAAAAGCAAATCAAGAATTATATAGCTCAGGATGGAAATCTCAGTTTTTATCAGGATTAATACATCCTGTAATGAATTTTATAAGTAATGTTGGATATGTAGCAGTAGCAATTTTAGGCGGTTATTTTGCCGCACAAGGAAAGATTACAGTAGGAAACATACAATCTTTTATACAATATAACAAGCAATTTACACAGCCAATAAACCAAATTGCACAGGTTTCCGGTATGTTACAAGCAATGGTGGCAGCCTCAGAAAGAGTATTTGAATTTTTAGAAGAACCAGAAGAAATAAAAAATATAGAAAATCCTAAAAGTACAGAATATATAAAAGGAAATGTGCAATTTGAACATGTTAATTTCGGATATGACGCTGACAAAGTAATAATAAATGATTTTAATGCTAATATACAGAATGGTCAAAAAATAGCCATAGTAGGACCAACAGGTGCTGGAAAAACAACAATAGTAAAACTTCTTATGAGATTTTATGATGTAAATAGTGGAGCAATATTACTAGATGGAAGCAATATAAAAGAATTTGACCGAGGAGAATTAAGAAGAGTATTTGGTATGGTATTACAAGATACATGGTTATTTGGAGGAACAGTAAAAGAAAATATAAAATATGGAAAAGAAGATGCAACAGACACAGAAGTAATAGAAGCTGCAAAGGCAGCTCATGTACATCATTTTATAAAAACATTACCAAAAGGATATGATGCATTAATAGATGAAGAATCAAGTAACATTTCTGCAGGTCAAAAGCAATTGCTTACAATAGCCAGAGTAATTTTAACAAATCCGAAAATATTAATATTAGATGAAGCAACAAGTTCTATAGACACAAGAACAGAACAACAAATACAAACAGCAATGGACAATTTAATGAAGGGCAGAACTAGTTTTATAATTGCACATAGGCTATCAACAATAAAAAATGCAGACTTAATACTTGTAATGGAACATGGAGATATTGTAGAGCAAGGAACACATAGTGAATTATTAGAAAAAAATGGAGCATATGCAAGATTATACAATTCTCAATTTGATTTAGAAGAATGAAAAGAAAAATGAGTTTTGAACTCATTTTTTATATGTTCTAAGAAGTATATTTTAAAAAATATTGTAAATAAATAGAAAATATTGTATAATATTGGTAAAATTTAGGGAGGGCGATACTATGAAAAGAATTTATTTTGCAGCACCTTTGTTTAATGAAATGGAACTTAAGAGAAATGAAGAATATACTATATTGTTAGAAAAATGGGGATATGAAGTTTATTTACCACAAAGAGAAGCGGGACTTTCAGCACAAATTTTAAAGGATGAGAGCAAAGATAAGTTGGAAATAAACAAAAGAATATTTAATACTGATTTAAATGGAATAAAAAATTGTGATATTTTAATATTTTTTCTAGATGGAAGGGTACCAGATGAAGGTGCTTGTGTAGAATTAGGAATTGCATATGCTTTAGGAAAGAAGTGTATAGGATATAAAACAGATGATAGAAATTTAGATTTTACAGGTGATGATAATTTATTTATAGAAGGATGTATGGATTTTAAAGTAATACATAATAAGGAAGAATTAAAAAAAGCATTAATGGAGAATTAATATATGGATTTGTTTGTTAAATTAACGATTACTGGTCTTATATTCTATACTATATTTTTTTATATTAGGACTAAAATCTTCTTAAATAAAGCGATAAATGAGAAAAATAATATAAAACAAATAGAGCAAAAGAGTAGAGAAATAATAATTGCAATTCCTGTTTTAAGAGAGCAAAATTGTATAGAAAATACAATAAAGTATTTTAATACAATTACTAAAGATATACCAATAATATTAATAACAACTCAAAAAGAAATAAAAGAAAATCTAACAAATGAAAAAACAACACAAGATATAATAGAAGAAAAAATAGTAACAAAATATAAAAATGTGTATTGGATTGATTATCCATATACTACAGGATATATGTCAGATCAATTAAATTATATGCTTGAGAATTTAGAAAAAATTTTTAATAGAAAAGTAGATTTAGATAAAACATATTTAGCATTGTATAATGCTGATAGTAGACCAAATGAAAATACTTTTGAGGAAATAAGGCAAAAAATAGAAAACAACAATGTAGTGCAACAATATTCGTATTGTATGCAAAATTATGAAAAAATAAAATGTATACCAAAAGGATTTTCAATATATCAATCTAATTTTGAACTTAAAACAGGGTTAATAAATAGTTTTTTCAAAAGTAATATACTATATACTCATGTCGTTGGACATGGGCTAATTATCAATATGAAATTATTAAAAGAGTTAGGAAACTTTAATACTGAGTTTTGGTGTGAAGATATATATTTAGGAATACAACTAAAATTTAATAATATAAAAATAACACCATTATTAACTTTGGAGAATATGGAAACACCTGATAGACTAAGTAAAATAATAAAGCAAAATTCTGTATGGTTTAAAACTACAAGTCAATTTTGGAAGATTTATAAAGATATAGTAAAAAAAGGACAAGTTAAAAATAAGATTAGAGGATTAATTGGAATTATTAATGAATTTAGATGTGCTATAAATTGGATAGGTTTTCCAATACTATTGCTAATATCAATTATAATTTCTATAATTGTCAAAAATTATGTATTACTATTGATAATCATAATTAGTTATTTTTTTTATATTATAGTAAATACAATGTGTACTATAAATGTAATTAATAAATTAGATGATAAAAAATATAACGTAACTCTAAATTTAATAATAGATGTTTTAATTGCTACAACTATATCAAATATAGGACCATTATATTCTATAATATTTAATAAAAAAGAGAAATATAAAACAGAGAGATGATTTTTATGAATGAAGGAAAAATTGTAATAGTAGAAGGGACATCTTGTGTTGGAAAGACAACTTTATGTGAAGAATTGAAAAAACTAGGATGGATTGTATTACCTGAGGCAATTAGATATTTAGAACAAGAAACAGGGAAAAGTGGAGATGAAGCATCTCCTATACCAGGTTCACAAGAAGAGGAAGAATATTATCAGGATCAACTATTTAGAATAGAAAAGCAGAAAATATTAGAAGCAAATAAATTAAAAAAACAAGGTAAAAAAGTGATAATAGATAAAAGTGCAATTGCAACAGTAGCTACAGCAAAAGCGTTTGAAGAACCAAAAGGGTTTAATGGAACATTTAAGAGAGCATATATGAAATATTGTGAAATGTTACAAGAACTGAAAAATGAAGGCTTAATAGAATGTGATGTATTCTTACTTTTAACGGCGGATTATAATACAATATGTGAAAGAAATAAAACAAGAAATCATATATTAGAGGGAATATGGCTTGAAGAGAAAACAATAGTAAGTCAAAGAGAAGTGCTTGAAAAAATGACAGATGAAATTGTTGGAAGTATTAGTAAAAATACTATTAAAAAGAAAGTTTTAGATACAAGTAGTTTAACAAAAAAGGAAGTTTTAGATGAATTTAATGAACTTTTAAATAATTGGGAAAGAAATGAATTAGAAATAGAGTAGGGAGATACAAATGATAGATTTACATACACATACAAATTATTCAGATGGTACATGGAATTTAAGAAAATTATTAGAAGAAGCAGAAAAGACAAATATTGAAGTATTATCTATAACAGACCACAATACAATTAATTGTTATAAAGAATTAGAAAAAATAAATATTAAAGATATATTTAAAGGAAAAATAATACCGGGAGTAGAATTTAGTACTGTATTTGATGGTGTAATGTTTCATTTATTAGCTTATGATTTTGAATATAAAAAATTAAATAATTTTATATCTGAAAATTATGAGAATAAGAAACCAGATTTAAAAAAAGAATTTAATTATATGATAGAAAGTTGTAAGAAAAATAATGTAAAAATAGGAAATCTAGAATATGAAGAATATAAAGGATGGCCAATAGATATTATTTTTCCTGAGATAAAAAAATATGAAGAAAATAAAAAATATTTTAAAGAAGAAGAATGGGATGATATAGATGTGTTCTTTAATTCTTGTGTGACGAACAAAAACTTTCCTGTATTTGTAGATTTTAGTATTCATTATCCTAAAGCAAATGTGGTTGCTGATGCGGTAAGAAATGCAGGAGGAAGACTTTTTGTAGCACATATTTTTAAATATCATTTAGAGGATACAATTAGCTTTTTAGATATATTAAAACAAAATAATATTATTGATGGTGTAGAAGTATATCATTCAAGTTTTACAGAGGAACAAATAAAATTTTTAGATAAATATTGCAAAGATAATAATTTACTTATGTCGGGAGGGAGTGACTGCCATGGAGAAAAGAAGGCTGATAGAAAAATTGGTGTAGGATATGGAAAATTAAATATAAGTAAAGAAATATTAAAAGCATGGACTAATAAAAATTAGTAAAATGTCAATAACATCAATAAGTATGAATTATATATTTTTTCGCCCTTCAAAGATACACAACACAATTTGATACAAAAGAATAAAGAATTCGTTTTAAAGTAATAACATATATGTAATTATTTTATAGAAAAAATACATAAAATCAAATGCCCCTAAACCGATTAGGGGCATTTACTTTTTAGTAATAAAGCTTAATATTTAATTTATACTTTTTATAAAAACAGCTAGTTTTTTTAGAGTATCACAACCAAGTTCAATCTGCTCATCTGTGAAAGTACTTAATATCACATTTGTTTCATGCTCTAAATTAGTATTTTTACCAAATAAAATATAATCAGCAGATGAATTAGTTAAATCACAAAGCCTTTTCAATTTCTCAATAGATAAACAACTTCCACCACGTTCAACTATTCCTAAATATTGACCAGAAATACCAAGCAGTTTAGAAAATTCCTCTTTAGACATATTCATACTTTCACGTATATTTTTAATTCTTAAACCAATTTCTTCTTTCATGTTTTACCCCACAAATATTTTATAATTTTATTTTAAAATTATAAATAAATTAAAAAGTGACAAAAAACGACACATATTAGTAGAAAAATATTACAAATTGTGATAATATATGAAAAAAAGTAAGAGGAGTATTTTTATGGAAAATAAAATGAAACTATTATTAATTGAAGATGATATTAATACTTGCGAGATATTTAAAAAAATAGAGAGAGCAAGAAAAGAAATAGAATTTATTAAAATTACAAATTCGGAAACAGAAGGATTAAAATGTGTAAAACAAAATACACCAGAAGGAATAATATTAGATTTAGAATTGACAAATGGTGAAGGGAGTGGATTTGGCTTTATAAAAGAGTTAAGAAAACTAAAGTTAAAAGCAATTCCTAAAATAATAGTAACAACAAATATATGTACAGACTCAGTTTATGATTATTTACATGCTAATAAGGTTGACTTCATTTTTTATAAAAAACAAGACAGCTATTCAGAAGAAAATGTCATAAATATACTATTATTGCTAAAAGGATATAGTGATTCTAGTGGTTATACAGTTACAACAGTAAAAAATGACGTAGAAGAATATGAAAAAGAAATATCTAGTAAAATAGATAATGAGCTAGACCTAATCGGAATAGGTTCACATTTGCAAGGAAGAAAGTATTTACATGATTCAATATATTATGCCATAACAAATAAAAATGAAGATGGAAAGTTTTCAATAATACAATACTTAGCAAAGAAATATAAAAAATCAAATAGTACAATAAGTAGAGCTATGCAAAACGCAATATTATATGCATGGAGAATATCTGCAATAGAAGATTTAACAACATATTACACAGCAAAAATTAATTATGAAACAGGAATACCAACACCACCGGAGTTTATATATTACTATGCAAGCAAAATCAAACACACAATTTAGCAGAATTAGGGACAATTAGGGACAGTCCCCAATTGTTCCATTAGCACAATTTGGGACTGTCCCTAATTGTCCCAAAAGTTCAAAAAAAATCAAAGAAAATCAAATATTTGAATTACCACTATTCACTTATGCCAATAGGTATAAGTGATATTTTTTATTTGTAAAAAATAAAAGATTGGTGGTGATATCTATGAGTTTTGAAGAGATAATGGAATGGCTAAGGTATGTATTTGGATTATAATAAAAAATATTCATGGCTATTTGAAGAAAATAATATTTAGAGAGATGTAATTAACAAGTGTTGATTACATCTTTTTTTTGGTATATAATACACCTATATTAGGGAAAGTGTGATAATACAATGAATAGTGATTTAGTAATAAAGTATTTACTTATAAATATTTTTACATACTTAATAGCATTGAAAATATCAAATACAAAAAATATAAAGTATATTCAAAGTATAAGTATTATTATTGGTAGTGTAATAGTTACAATAATTTATAGTATACTAAAAGAATATTTGAACTTTACATTGTTATTTATGATTGCATTTTTCATTCAAATAATGTTCTTAACAGGTATAATTAATAAAAATACATCTATAATAATAACTAATTTATTGGCTAATGCTATAGCATATGCAATTTTTATTGTTGCTAGTATCATAGAATTGATTCCTATGATAATATTTAAAATAAAGATAAGTACTATAAATTTTATGTTGATAGCATTAATAGATATTATTCTAATGTTGTTCTTTTTAAAAATGAAAAGATTAAAGAATGGATTAGTTTTTTTAAATAACAACGTATGTAATAATTATATAGATATAATTGTGATTAATATTAGCATGACAATTATATTAGCTTATTGCATATTAGGAAATTATTATGGGAATTTAACCATGAATCTTACAGTTTCATTCGTTATCCTTACAATTATCATGTTTATTATGATTCAAAAAACTCTTATTTTATACTATAAACAAAAGTTATTAGAAAAAACAATGGCAGATTATGAAGAGGAAATAAAACAAAAGGACGAGATAATAAAAGAACTATCAGAAGAAAAATTTAAAATAAGTAAGGTTAATCATGAGTTTTATAATAGACAAAAATCGTTAGAAAAAGCAGTAAAAGATTTTATAAATAACACAAGTACAGAAATGGGAAATGAATTAACTATAATTAATAAAATAAATAATTTATCTAAAGAATACTCAAATAAAATGGAAAAAATTAAACAAGTGGAAAAACTACCTCTAACAGATGTAGAAGAAATAGATGAAATGTTCAAATATATGCAAAGTGAGTGCATAAAAAACAACATAGATTTTAGATTAAAAATTGAAGGAAATATAATTTCATTAATTAATAATATTATAGAAAAAGATAGATTAGTTACATTAATAGGAGATCACCTAAGAGATGCGATAATTGCAATAAATTCTGGGACTAATAAATTTAAAAGTATTATAGCAATATTAGGTATAAAAGATAAGTATTATGAATTTTGTGTGTATGACACAGGAGTAGAATTTGAAATAGAAACTTTATTAAAATTAGGATTAGAACCAGTGACTACACATAAAAATACAGGAGGGACAGGCATTGGATTTATTTCAACATTTGAAACAATTAATAAGTGCAAAGCAAGTCTAATAATACAAGAAAAAAACAAGGAAAATACTAATAATTATACAAAAGCTGTTATAATTAGATTTGATGGAAAAAAAGAATATAGAATTAAATCATACAGGGCGAATGAAATAAAAAAGCAAGTTAAAGACAACAGAATAATAATAGAAAAATAAAGAATATAAAAAGGAATGATATCTAAAATGGAAATGGAAAAATTACCAGATTTTTTACTAACAAAATTAAATAAAGATTATAGTCAAGAGGAAGTAATAAGAATATTAGAAGGATACAAAACAAAAAGAATTTTGTCATTTCGTGTAAATACTATAAAAACAACTGCAGAAGAAATAGAGCAAGAGTTAATAAAGAATGAGATAAAATATGAGAGGGTAAAATGGAGTAAAGATGCTTTTATAGTATTAAATAAAAAGGAAAATGAAATACAAGAAATGGATATATATAAAAATGGAAAAATATATTTGCAAAGCTTATCTTCTATGTTACCTCCTATAGTATTAAATCCAATGCCCAAAAACGATATTTTAGATATGGCAGCAGCACCAGGAGGAAAAACAACACAAATAGCAGCGCTTTCCAATAATGAGGCAAATATAACCGCTTGTGAAATAAACAAAATAAGGGTAGAACGATTAAAATATAATTTAGATAAACAAGGAGCTTCATCTGTATTTGTAATGTTAGAGGATGCAAGAAACATAGATAATTTTTTTTCATTTGACCAAATATTATTAGATAGTCCTTGTAGTGGAAGTGGTACAATCAATATAAATGAAAATAATTTAAATGAATATTTTACTACTGAACTTGTTGAAAGGTCTAAAAAACTTCAAATTGCCCTAATAAAAAAAGCAATTAAAATATTAAAGTCAGGAAAAGAAATGGTATATTCAACTTGTTCAATATTAAAAGAAGAAAATGAAGATATAATAAGAAAAGTTCTAAATGAAGGTATAGAAATTGTACCAATAGAATTTGATGGAAAAGAAACATTACCACAACTTTCAACAACAATAAAAGGAACACTATGCATATGTCCAACAAAATATTATGAAGGATTTTTTATTGCAAAATTAAGAAAAAAGTAAATAAATATATTATTTTAATTAAATATATGGTAAAATATTATACAATTTATTGGAAAGGGAAAGATTATGAGAAATATACTTACATACTTTATGCTTTTTTTTATTTATGCTATATTAGGATGGGTAATAGAAACAACACTAGTTTCAATCGAAAAAAAGAAATTTGTAAATAGAGGATTTTTAATAGGTCCATATTGTCCAATTTATGGGTTTGGTGGACTAGCTATTACAATACTTTTAAAAAATTATACTAAAGACCCAATTGTACTATTTTTAATGGCAGTAATAATTTGTGCTTGTCTAGAATATTTTACCAGTTATATTATGGAAAAATTATTTAAGGCTAGATGGTGGGATTATAGTAAAAAAAAGTATAATATAAATGGAAGAATTTGTTTAGAAACAATAATTCCATTTGGATTATTAGGATGTTTTGTTACATATGTATCTAATCCAATTATATTTAAATATCTTGAAATGCTTTCAGAATTGGCATTAAAAACAATATCAGGAATTTGCTTTACTATATTTTTAGCAGACAATATTATTTCATATAATGTTATAGCAAGTTTTAAGAAAACTGTAAAAACTATTAATAAAGGAGAAATAAAAGACAATACAGAAGAAATAACGAGAAAAGTAAGAGAAATACTAATGGGAAAATCATTTTTCAAGAAAAGGCTTATGGAGGCCTATCCAAATCTACAGGCTAAGATAAAAGAAAAAGCAAAACAAATAGCACAAAAGGCAAAAGAAGTAAAAGTAGAGATGACAGACAAAGTGGAAAATGTAAAAGAAAAAATAACGCAAAGTGCGAATGAACTAAAAGAAAATATAGAAGAAAAAATGGAAGAAGTGCAAAAAGAGATAAAGAAAAAACCTTCAGATGAAGGCAAAAAATAAGTTATTTTATAGCATTTCGAGCGAGTTCGTCACATCTATTGTTAAATTCATTATCAGCATGACCTTTAACTTTGTGAAAAATAACTTTATGAGTTTTGGTAAGAGCAACTAATTCTTGCCAAAGCTCTTTATTTTTTACATCTTTCTTATCTGAAGTTTTCCAATTATTTTTAATCCAATTATTAACCCAATTTTGATTAAATGCATTCACAACATACGCACTATCACTATATACATGAACAATACAAGGGAATTTTAAAAGTTTTAAACCTTCAATTACAGCAGTAAGTTCCATTATATTATTGGTAGTATTTTCTTGTCCACCAGAAATTTCTTTTTTATTATCCTTATACATTAAAATTGTGCCCCAACCGCCAGGACCAGGGTTTCCACTACAAGCACCATCTGTATATATAATAACTTCTTCCATAAATAATTTCTCCTTTTAATTGTAAATATTTTTATTATATGTTATTATAACAATAAATAAAAATCAATACAATACAAAGAGGTGAGTTTATGTCCAAAGTACTAGGAATAATAGCAGAATATAATCCGTTTCATAATGGACACTTATATCATATTAAAAAATCTATAGAAGAAACAGGTGCAAGTTCTGTAATATGTGTAATGTCTGGAAATTTTGTACAAAGAGGGAATACATCTATTGTGGACAAATGGACTAAAACAAAAATGGCTTTGGCAAATGGAGTAGATTTAGTTTTAGAATTGCCAACAATATATAGTGTTTCAAGCGCAGAAAACTTTGCAGAAGGTGCAATAAGACTACTAGACTCACTAAAAATAGTAGATACCATCTCTTTTGGGATGGAAGCAAAAGACATAGCTAGTTTAAACAATATAGCAAATGTTTTATATACAGAGCCAAAAGAATATACTACAATATTAGAACACGAATTAAGAAAAGGAGTATCTTTCCCTAAAGCAAGAGAAAATGCAGTAATGATGTATTTAAATGATATTAAACAATATGCAAATATATTAACTGGCTCAAACAATATATTGGCAATAGAGTATTTGAAGGCAATTAAAAAATTAAAAAGTAAATTAAATCCAATAGGTATTAGAAGAGAAAAGGTATTGTATAATGATGAAATTATTATTGATGATTTCGCAAGTGCTACAGCAATTAGAAAAATGATTGCAACAGGTCAATTTTCAGATATACAAAAAGTTATGCCAAAATCATCATATGCACTTTTAGCGGATGAATTAAGAAAAGGACACTATGTTTTAGATTTATCTAAATTTCAGAAGGAAATAATATATAATTTAAGAAAAATGTCGGTAGAAGAAATTGCACAATTAGTAGATGTCTCAGAAGGATTAGAAAATGCTATAAAAAATGCAGCAAATTCTAGTAATAATCTTGTCGACTTTGTAAATATTGTAAAATCAAAAAGATATACACAAACAAGAATACAAAGAATATTAATATATGCATTATTGGGAATTACAAATAGTAAAATGCTTGCTTTTAAAAAAGCAGTACCTTATGCAAGAGTTTTAGGATTTAATGAAAATGGTAAGCAGTTAATATCACAAATTGCAAAGAAAAACAAAAAAGTACAAATTGTAACCTCAGTAAAAAAATATATGGATGAATCTAAAAATAAAGTACTGAAAGAAATGTTAGAGACAGATATACTTGCTACAAATGTATATACTTTAGGTTATGAAAAGGATTCTTGGTCTAATTTAGATTATACAAACAAATTAGTAACAATGTAAAATTACAAAAATATTACGAAAATATTACATTTCAATTTTAATATTGAAATGTATATTTTTTTATCATATAATTTGCATAAGAAAATTCACATAATTGTATGCATAAAGTAATTCTATTAATTATTGGAGGAACTATCAATATGGAAACTTTTGCAACATATATATTGTCTGAAGAAGACTGGGTAAAAAAGCTAGAAATAGCCTATTATCTGAAAAAAAAAGTCAATATATTTTTTAATAATACTGTTATATTTAAAACAGTATTAGCAAAATTGTTTTTAGACCACACAGACCTAAAGCTTGACAAAAATTTGATTTTAACAGCTTGTGTATTATGTAACTGTAAAAAAGTAGACAATTTTTCAGACATGAATAAAGTAAAAACCTATGCAAAAGAAGGTGCAGAATATTTAAAAAGGCTTGGATTTGATGAAAGATTCTGTAGAATATGTGAGCAAATAAATAGATATAGTGGTTTAGAACCAAGAGAACCAGAAGCAGATGTTTTAGAACTAGTTGATCAATTTGGTGGAATGCTATTAGACAGACCAGAAAGAATAGGATTTAAATGTGATGAAGCATTAGTATTACTAGAATTTAGAAACTTAAAAGATAAAAATAATCGATATCTAGAAGAATTTAAGGATTTTGTAAACAGAATGGAGGCTATAAAGATATGAATGAAAATCGTGAAGTTATTATTCCAGGTGTATCTGGTGTTTTACGCTTTTTAGCTGATGGAATAAATAGTATTCCAGATGACAATAATATACCTGGAGCAATGAAAGAAATTTTAAAAAGATATTCCATAGCAAAAGGGAGAATACAAAATATTCCTTTAGCTGAATTAATAGAAGATACAGGCATGCAAATAGAGCAAAATGGCAACGAGCAAACAAAAGTAAAACCTACACCAACAAGTAGATTTTATGATGATTTGGGGTTAGGAGATAGATAATAAATATTAAACAAAAGATAAAAGGAGGACTAAAGAGCCTCTTTTTAAGTGAATAGAGAATAACGAATGAAGAATAGTTAAAAATTAAGATACTAGAAAGGAACGAGAAAAATGAGAGAAGTATTTGCAGATTTACATGTACATATAGGTAGGAGTGAAAAAGGAAAACCAATAAAAATAACAGCAGCAAAAAGTCTTAATTTTGCCAACATAGCCAAAGAATGTGCAGACAGAAAAGGAATTCAAATAGTGGGTATTATAGATTGTGCTTCACCATATGTATTAGAAGATATAGAAAATTTCTTAAAAACCGGAGAGGCATATGAAATAGAAGATGGAGGAATAATATATAAAGACAAAGTATGTATACTATTAGGAAGCGAAGTAGAAACTTCTGAAGTTAGTAGAGATGGAAAATGTGGTGCGGCACATAATGTATGCTTTTTTCCACATTTATCAGATATAAAGGCATTTTCAAAAGAGATGAGCAACCATATAAAAAACATAACATTAAGTACTCAAAGATCTAATATTTCAGGATATGAATTAATAGATATAGTTGAAAAATATAATGGAATATTAATCCCTGCACACTGTTTTACTCCATTTAAGAGTTACTATGGAAATTGTGTAGATAAAATGAAGGATATATTTAAAGAAAAATTTAATAAAATATTTGCTATTGAATTAGGCTTAAGTGCAGATACATATTTAGCAGACATGATTTCTGAATTAGAGAATAAAACCTTTGTTACAAATTCAGATGCACATTCTTTGCCTAAAATTGCTAGAGAATATAACAAAATGATGGTAGAGGATATTAGTTTTAAAGAAGTGGTAAAAGCTTTAAAAAATGAAGATAACAGGAAAGTGTTATGCAATTATGGCTTAGATCCAAAATTAGGAAAATATCATAGAACTTTTTGTGATAACTGTAACCAAGTAATAGAGACGAAAGAACCTGTGGCAGTATGTCCTTATTGTGGTAGCAATAAAGTTACTTTTGGAGTATTTGATAGAATAGAACTAATAAAAGATAAAAAAGAAAGTAAAAGTCCAACTAATAGACCACCATATATATATCAAGTACCTCTTACGTTTATACCAGGTTTGGGAGCAAAAACAATTGATAAATTACTAAATGTTTTTGGTACAGAAATGGATATATTACACAAATTATCTAAAGATGATATTGAAAGTGTTGTTGGAGAAAAAGTAGCTAATACTATAATAAGTGCAAGAGAAGGAAATATAAAAATACAAGCTGGTGGCGGAGGCGTTTATGGAAAATTAACAGCAAGTTAAGTTCTAAATCTCATTTTATTGAATAGATATTATGTATAAAATATTAAGAAATAATGCAATATATATCTAAAGAAGGAATGATAATAAAATGAGAAAAACATCAAAAAAAAATGTAACCACCGAGGTTATAAAAAAACACATATATGATAATATAAAGGAATATGCAATAGCTTCAATTTTATTCATAATAGGCATAATTTTAGGTGTTATATTTATAAATAATGCCAATGATTTACAAATAACACAAATAACAAATTATCTTAGCAATTTTTCTGGTTCTTTAAAAACAGATTATGAAATAGATAATTCCGAACTTTTAAAAAATTCTGTAAGAGATAATGCGATTTTGGCAATTGTAATGTGGTTTGTGGGTTCAACTGTAATAGGGTTACCTATAATATTTGGAATAGTAATTTTCAGAGGATTTTGCATGGGATATGCTATTTCATCTACAATTATAACATTTGGATTAGGAAAGGGGATAATCTTTGTTGTTTGTAGTTTACTACTCCAAAACTTAATTTTTATACCAGCTTTATTGGCATTGGCTGTTACCGGAATTAAAGTATATAAATCAATAGTAAAAGATAAACGAAAAGAGAACATTAAATTAGAGATAATTAGACATACATTATTTTCAATAATAATCTTATTTTTATTATTGATATCAGCATTAATTGAGACATATATTTCAACAAATTTACTGAAATTGGCAATAAATTACATATAAAAATTTTTGAAAAAACTATTTACTTTTTAGTCGAAATTTGGTATAACATATATAAAGTTTATGTTAATTGAAAGAAGGAGTAGAACTATAATGGAAAAGCAAATCAAACTATTTTTAGAATTTTTAGAAAATGACAAAAGAGTATCAAAAAATACACTAGAATCATATAGAAGAGATATAATGCAATATGCAGATTATATAGAAGAAAATCATATGAACTACACTAAGATAGACAATGAAGAGATAGAAGAATATTTAGACTATTTGAAAGAAGAAGGAAAAAAAGCTTCAACAATATCAAGAAATTTAGCTTCTATTAGATCTTTTTATCAATATTTAATTAGAACTAAAAAAATAAAAAATGACCCTACAGAAAATATACAATCACCAAAAGTAGAAAAGAAAATTCCTAGTGTATTAACATCTCAAGAAGTAGAACTACTATTAGAACAACCTAAAAATGTGGACTTAAAAGGAATTAGAGATAAAGCAATGTTAGAATTTGCATATGCTACAGGAATGAGAGTGACAGAAATAATTTCTTTAAATATAGAAAATGTAAACTTAGAGCAAGGATTTGTTATATGCAATACTGTTGGCAAAAAAAGAAATATACCATTAGGTTCTATTTCACTAAAAGCTTTGAAAGAATATGTTGAAAAGGCAAGACCTATATTAATAAAAGATGAAAGTGTAAAAGCATTATTTGTTAATGTAAATGGAAAAAGACTAACAAGACAAGGGTTCTGGAAAATAGTTAAATATTATAAAGAACAAGCACATATTTCAAAAGATATAACTCCACATGTATTAAGACATTCTTTTGCAACACATTTATTACAAAATGGTGCAGATTTAAAAGCAATACAAACAATGTTAGGTCATTCAGATATATCTTCAACACAAGTATATATGCAATTTCAAGACCCAGCATTAAGAAATGTTTATAAAAAAGCTCATCCAAGAGCATAAGATAAATAAACTCTAGGCAAAAAAATACAACTTTGGGTTGTATTTTTTTCATTTATTGATATAATATTGTATAAATAATAATTGAAGGGGAGAGAACTCATATGATAAAAAGAGTAGCAATACTTGCTAATGGTGGAGATGTTTCAGGATTTAATGCTGTAATACGTGCAATCATAAAAACAGCAGAAAATAATAACATAGAATGTTTAGGATTTATAGATGGATATAGAGGATTATTACAAAACAATTTTGTACAACTTGCAACAGATGCTAGAGGGAATGCAAAAGGAATATTACCAAAAGGTGGTTCAATAATTGGGTCATCAACAAATGCAAATGTATTTAATTATCCTGTAGAAGAAAATGGAGAGAGAATATATAAGGATTTATCAGATATATGTGTTGAAAACATAAAAAAGGACGAAATAGATTGTTTGTTTACTTTAGGAGGAGACGGAACTCAAAAATCTGCAAGAGACTTATCTCTAAAAGGAATAAATGTTATAGGAGTGCCAAAAACAATTGATAATGATGTTGCTTGTACAGAAATAACATTTGGATATAATACAGCAGTATCTGTTGCTGCAGAAGCAATAGATAGATTGCATACCACAGGAGAAACACATCATAGAATAATGGTATTAGAGGTTATGGGAAGGTATGCTGGATGGATAGCGTTAGAATCTGCAATAGCTGGAGGAGCAGATGTAGCACTTATTCCAGAAATACCATATGACATAAATAGTGCGGCAAGAAAAATTATAAATAGAAAAAATAGAGGAAAATCATTTAGTATAGTAGTAGTTGCAGAAGGTGCAAAACCTATAAATGGAGATATTACAATAAGAGGCACAAGAGATAATGGCAAAGGAGTAGATAATACCAAATTAGGTGGCGCAGGAGAAAAGGTAGCAAGACAATTAGAAGAATTAACAGGACTAGAAGCTAGATGCACAGTTTTAGGATATATGCAAAGAGGAGGAAGCCCAACAGCATTTGATAGAGTACTTTCAACAAAATATGGGGCAAAAGCAATGGAACTGGCAATAGAGGAAAAATTTAATGTATTAACAGTAATAAAAGATGGCAGATTAGACTATGTTTCTTTAGAAGATGTAGTAGGAAATAATAAAGAAATAGGAGCAGTTTCTGGAAATACAGCAGAAAGTAACATAAGAAGAGTAAACTTAGATCACGATTTAGTAAAAACAGCTAGACACATAGGAATAAATTTAGGAGATTAAAATATAAAAAAAGGGGAAATTAACTTGGTAGATTTTAAAGAAATTATAGCAAAAAAGATAGGAGAAATTAGTAACATAGATTCAAAGAATATATACGACTTTATAGAAACTCCGCCAAATAAAGAGATGGGAGATTATGCGTTCCCATGCTTTAAATTAGCGAAAGAATTAAAAAAAGCACCACAAATTATTGCAAATGACTTAAAAGAACAATTAGTATTTGAAAATAATGAGATTACAAAAATAGACATAGCAGGAGGATATTTGAATTTTTATGTTAATGAACAAATGCTTATTTCAACAGTTCTTAAAGAAATAGAGAAATCAAAGGAAAATTATGGCTCAAGTAATGTAGGACAAGGAAAAAATATAGTAATAGATTATTCTTCACCTAATATTGCTAAACCTTTCCACATTGGACATCTACGTACAACAGTAATAGGAAATAGTATATACAAAATATATAAATTCTTAGGATATAATTGCATAGGAGTAAACCATTTAGGAGACTGGGGAACACAGTTTGGAAAATTAATAGAAGGATATAAAAGATGGGGAGAAGAGTACAATATAGAAGAAAATCCAATTGATGAGTTGACAAAAATTTATATAAGAATAAATAATCTTTGCAAAGAAGATGAAAGTGTACTAAATGATTGCAGAAATAATTTTAAAAAACTTGAAGATGGCGATGAATATTGTACCAAATTATGGAAAAAGTTTAGAGATTTGAGCATAAAAGAGTTTCAAAGAGTATATGACATGTTGGACATTCATTTTGATTCATTAAATGGTGAAGCATTTTATGCAGACAAAATGGCAGAAGTTGTACAAATACTAGAAAAAACAGGTAAATTAGTAGAATCTGAAGGGGCAAGAATAATAGATTTATCAGATAAAAATATGGCACCTTGTATAATAGGAAAGACAAATGGTTCTACAACATATGCAACACGTGATTTAGCTGCTATAATGTATAGAGCAAGAGAATATGATTATGACAAAAATATATATGTAACCTCTTATGAGCAAATTTTACATTTTAAGCAAGTATTTGAAGTAGCAAAACTACTAGGATTAGATGAAAAGTATACAGATAATCTAATACATGTACCTTTTGGAATGATTCAGTCAAAAGATGGTAGAATGTCTACAAGAGAAGGAAATGTAATAAAATTGGAAGATTTACTAAATGAAGCAGTCTCAAGAGTAGAAACAATTATAGATGCAAAAAATCCAAACTTGGAAGACAAAAAAGAAATAGCAAAGAAAATAGGAATAGGTGCAGTAATATTTAATGACTTATATAATAGCAGAATAAAAGATGAAGTATTTGATTGGGATACAATGTTAAACTTTAATGGAGAGACAGGACCATATATACAATATATATATGTAAGGACAAAAAGTGTATTAGATAAGTCAGGTTATGTTCCAAAATTAGAAAGTATAAATTTCGAGAAATTACAAGATAAAAAGTCTTTAGAAATTGTAAAACTAATTTACAATTTTGGAGAAATTGTAAAACAGGCTGCTGAAAAGTATGAACCATACATATTAGCTAGGTATCTAATAAGTCTAGCACAAGCTTTTAGTAGTTTTTATAATGAAAATAAGATAATAGGAGAAGACCAACAAGTTCAAGATGCACGATTATATTTAACATATGCAACAGGATTAGTATTAGAAAAAGGTGCAAATTTATTAGGAATAAAAATGCCACAAAAAATGTAATTTTAAAGGAGTAATAATGCAAGCAGAAACCAAAATAGAAGAAAAAAATATAAAAAAATTTACACTAACCACTTTATTGGCATATTTCATAATTTATAGCGTAGTTGGATTTGTTATAGAAACGATATTTGGATTGTTAACAAAAGGGGTTTTAGAAAGTAGAAAGAGTTTTATTTTAGGGCCATTTTGCTCAATCTATGGACTTGGTGCAGTAGTAATGATTGTAGCATTACAAAAGTTCAATAAAAATAATTATACATTATTTTTGGGAGGATTTTTAGTAGGTTCAATTATAGAATATTTAATAAGCTTAATAGGAGAAGCATTGTTTCATATGGTATGGTGGGATTATTCTGACATGGCTTTTAATATCAATGGAAGAATATGTATTGCTTATTCTATGTTTTGGGGAATTTTAGCAATTTACTTAATGAAGCATTTTAACCCTAAAGTTGATAAATTTTTAGCAAAATTTTCAGATAAGCAGTTAAAAACAGTAGTTACTATAATTATGATTTTTCTTATAATAGATATGATAATCACAGGAATAGGATTAAAAGTATTTTTTATGAGACTTATAAATGAAAACAAATTAGAATTAAATGTTGAAGAAAAATACATAGAAAGATATGTAGGCAAATATGAAAAAATGCCAATGAAAGAATTGGCAGATAAAGTATTTTCAAATAAATTAATGTTAAGGACCTTCCCAAATCTTAAAATTACAAATAAAGATGGTAATATTGTTCTAATTAGAGATGTATTAAGTGATATAAAACCATATTATTTAAAAATATTTACACCTAAAACAATTGACAAAGTAGGTGCAACAGAATAATATATAGTATAATAAACAATCTTAGATACAAGAAAGGAATGTGGAAAAAATGAGAAAATATTTTGGAACAGATGGAATAAGAAGAATCGCAAATACAGAGCTTTCTCCAGAATTAGTATATAGAGTTGCAAAGGCTGGTGCATATGTTTTGTCAAAGCATACAAATCATACACCAACAATATTAATAGGAAGAGATACAAGAATTTCAGGCACATTAATAGAAAGCGCTATGGTGGCAGGTTTTTTAAGCTATGGAGCTAATGTGAAAATGTTGGGAGTAATGCCAACACCAGGAGTAGCATATTTAACAAAGAAATTAAAGGCAGATGCCAGTGTTGTAATTTCTGCTTCTCATAATACATACGAATTTAATGGAGTTAAATATTTCAGTAATAAAGGAATGAAAATACCAGATGATATAGAAGAAGAAATAGAAGAAATAATGGATTCAGATAAATTAACAGATTTTACAGCTGTAAAGGACAAAATCGGAGTTTCGGAAATAAGAACAGACTTATTAGATGAATATGTATATTTCTTTAGAAAAAATTTTGAGGAGGATTTTGAAAACTACGAAAAAGATAATTTTGTAGTAGCTTTGGATACAGCAAATGGAGCGACATCTGTTGTTGCAGAAAAAGTATTTACAGCTTTAGGGATTAAACACTATATATTGAATAATACACCAAATGGAATAAATATAAACGAAAATTGTGGTTCTACACATTTAGATGTATTAAAAAAATATGTTGTGGAAAATAAGTGCAATTTAGGTATAGCTTATGATGGTGATGGAGACAGATGCTTAGCTGTTGATGAAAATGGAGAAGAAATTGATGGAGACAAACTAATAGCAATTATTTCTAATTATTTAAAAGAAAAGGGAAAACTTGCTAATAATACAATAGTAGCAACAGTAATGAGTAATTTAGGATTAAAAAAATATGCCGAAAATAATGGAATAACAATTAAGCAAACAAAAGTTGGAGATAGATATGTATTAGAGGAAATGCTAAAAAATGGATATAATGTAGGAGGAGAGCAATCAGGACACGTTATTTTATTAGACTATAATCCAACTGGAGATGGAATATTAACTTCATTAATGCTAATAAAAGTAATGTTGGAAAAGAAAAAATCAGCTTCTGAATTGTGTAAGATAATTAAAATGTATCCTCAAGTACTTGTAAATGCTAAAGTTAGTGCAGAAAAGAAAAAAGATTATGAAAATGATGAAGAAATTCAAAAAGCAATAAAAGAATTAGAAGAAGAATTTTCTGGTAATGGAAGAGTATTAATTAGACCTTCAGGAACAGAACCCGTAATAAGAGTTATGCTAGAAGGAGAAGACCAAGCATATTTACAAACAAGAGCTGAAAATCTTGCAAAGTTAATTGAGAAAAAATTGAAATAATATTAAGGAGTAAATAAAAATGCCAACGATAAATTTTACAAAGCCACTAATGATTGCATTAGCGCTAATAATATATATAGTGCTAGTGCAGATTGCAAATAAAAAAAGAAAAAGTATAATAATAGCACTAATGTTGTTTACATCTTTAATGATACTTATTTTTCAATCAGCAGAATATATATTGTTAAGTCCAGACACAGCAGAAGAAGTTAAAAAGACATTAACATATTCTATTATGGGAGATATGTTTTTTATATACTTGTCTTTCATATCATATTTATACTTAGATAAAAAATTCGAGAAATTAAAAACTAATAAGCCTAAAAAAAATAAAAACAATAAAGACTTAGACTGGTTTTGGAGTAAAACATAGGGGGAAGAATAATGGAAAAATTTTATATAACTACACCAATATACTATCCAAGTGGTAATTTCCACATAGGTACAGCATATACTACAGTTCTAGCAGATACCATAAAAAAATATAAACAAGCTAGAGGATATGATGCAAGACTTTTAACAGGCATGGATGAACATGGACAAAAAATCCAAGATGTGGCAATAGAAAAAGGCATGACACCACAAGAACATGTGGACGAAATGGCAGAACGTGCAAAAAAATTATGGAAATTAATGAAAATAGATTATGACGATTTTATTAGAACAACCGAACCAAGACACACAAAAATAGTGGAAAAAGTTTTTGATATGTTAATGGAAAAAGGAGATATATACCTTTCAGAGTATGAAGGGTGGTATTGTAAACCTTGTGAAACTTATTTTACACAAACCCAGTTAGTAGATGGAAAATGTCCAGATTGTAATAGAGAAGTAACAAAAATGAAAGAGGAAGCATACTTCTTTAATATGAAAAAATATTCGGATAGACTTATTAAATTTTATGAAGAAAATCCAAGTTTTATTGTTCCAGAGTTTAGAAAAAATGAATTATTTAATAATTTTTTAATACCAGGATTAGAAGATTTATGTGTAAGTCGTACAAGTTTCGATTGGGGAGTAAAAGTAAAGAAAAATCCAAAACATGTTGTTTATGTTTGGCTTGATGCATTAATTAACTATATTACGTCTCTAGGGTATATGTCAGAAGATGATTCTTTAATGAAGAAATATTGGCCAGCAGATTTGCAAATAGTAGGAAAAGACATAATAAGATTTCATGGATTATATTGGCCTATATTCTTAATGGCATTAGATTTACCACTACCTAAGCAAATATATGCACATGGATGGCTTCTGATGAAAGATGGAAGAATGTCAAAGTCAAAAGGAAATGTGGTATACCCTGAAGACATAATAGAAAAATATGGGTTGGATTCATTAAAATATTATCTATTAAGAGAATTAACTTGGGGACAAGATGCTTTGTTTACACCAGAAGGTTTTGTAGAAAGATTTAATTCTGATTTATGTAATGACTTAGGAAATTTATTAAATAGAACTATAGGAATGATAAACAAATATTTTAATGGAACTGTAGTAAAATACCCAAATGTAATATCAGAGATAGATAAAAGTTTAGAAAAAGTAACAAATGAATATATAGAAAAAATAGAAAAAGAATATGATACTTATCATTTAAGCAATGTTATTACAGAAACATGGGGACTAATAGCTAGGACAAACAAGTATATAGATGAAACAACACCATGGGTACTTGCAAAAGAGGAAAAAACAGAGGAAGTAAAATCTGTTATGTATCATTTGGTAGAAAATCTAAGAAAAATAGCAATTTTAATATCTCCTTATATGAAAGATACATCAGATAAAATATTTACACAATTAAATATATCGGATAGTTTGAAAACATGGGATAGCTTAAAAGACAATAAATTAATTACTAATTTAAAAGTAACAGATAAACCAGAAGTACTTTTTGCAAGACTAGATGTAGCAGATGAAATAGAATACATTAAGAGTATAATGAAATAAATATTGTAAAAAAAGGATGTAATAAACATGGGAAAATTATTTGTAATAGATGGAACAGATGGAAGCGGAAAGCAAACTCAACTAGAAAGATTAAAAAACAAATTTGAAGAAAACGGAATAGCTTATAAATTAGTAAGTTTCCCAAATTATAATAGTCCATCATCTTCATTAGTAAAAATGTATTTATCTGGAGAATTTGGAGAAAATGCAAAAGATGTAAGCCCATATATAGCTTCTACATTTTTTGCGGCAGATAGGTATGCAACATATAAAAAAGATTATGAAGAATATTATAAAAATGGTGGAATAATTCTTGCAGATAGATATACAACAGCTAATATGGTACATCAAGCAGGAAAAATATCAGATAAAAATGAAAGAGAAAAATTTTTAGACTGGCTTTGGGACTTTGAGTTTAATTTATATGGCTTACCAATTCCAACAGAAGTATTCTTTCTAAAAATGCCACCAAATAAGTCATTAGAATTAATGAAAAAAAGAGAAAACAAATTTACTCATGAAGCTCAAAAAGATATTCACGAAAGGGATGCAAAACATATTGAAGATAGCTACAATGCAGCTTGTGAAGTCGCAAAAAAATATAATTGGTACACAGTAGAATGTGTAAAAAATAATGAAATAAGGTCTATAGAAGATATACACAAAGAAATATATGAAGAAATCAATAAAATATTGGGAGAAAACTAATGATTAGTCAAAATGATAAAAAAATAAAAATTATTTTAATTGCAATAATTGTAATATTATTAATACTTATTTCAGCAGAGGTAGTTTATATTATTAAAAAAAGTAAAACAGTTAACACTGCAAAAGGTGCATTAGAACAAAATAAAACAATAGAAACAAGTGCAATACCAGACAATACTGAAATAAACAACATAACGGAGGAAAACAATATTACAGAAGAAAATAAAATAGAGGAAAATAAAGTAGAAGAGAATGAAACCGACACAACTCAAAAAAATAATAATACAACAAGTGGAACAAGATATAAATTAGAAATTAATTGTCAGCAAAATGTTATAAATGTTTATGAAAAAGATATAAATGGGAAATATACAAAATGTATAAAAGCAATGCCATGCTCTACAGGATACGCGACACCTACAAGTGGTACATATTATTTAAAAAAATATGCAGGATGGGAATGGAAAGGTTTATTTGGAGATGTATATGGACAATATACTACTCAAGTATCTGGGAACATATTATTAAATTCTGTACCATACACAAGAAAATATGACAAATCTAGCTTGGAATATTGGGAATATGATAAATTAGGAACGGCAGCTTCAATGGGATGTATAAGACTTAATGTGGCAAATGCAAGATGGATATTTTATAATTGTGAAGCAGGAACACCAGTTACCTTTTATATGGATTCAAATCCAGGACCATTAGGAAAGCCAGCAAGTCAAAAAATATCTTCGCAAACAGAATATAGAGGATGGGACCCAACAGATCCAGATCCAAAAAATCCTTGGAACAATTATAATAAACCAACTCCACCAAAAGAAGATGAAAAAAATATTATAGAAAATGCAATACCAGACAATAATGAAATAGAAAATGATGTAAATGGAGTGGAAGACAACATAATTGAAAATGATATAGGGGAACTAGAAAACAATGTAGTTGAGAATGATATAAATGAAGTTGAAAATAATACTATACAATAGTAAAATACGAGAAAATATCTACAAAACCGTTGTGGCTACTTTACAAAAATGGGCGACTAGCAGTCGCTCATTTTTGTACCTTTACATATTTTAATCGGTAATCATCATATTATAAACTCTTTCATAATCTTTAGTATCGGGATAAGCCATATGTACCTGTGAAGCGTTTTTTCTTAGAAATTCAATTATTTCATATACATCAATCCAAATTTGGTTTACACCATCTTTTTGAACCTCATTAAAAATTAACTGTATTCCAAAATGCAAGTGAGGAATATTTATATTATTTACATTTTCTTTTGAACTGTATCCTGTCATACCAAGATAACCAATAACATCTCCTGCAGTAACTACTTGGCCTTCTTGTAAATCTTTAGCATATGGATGGTCTTTTCTTAAATGAGCATAATAATAGTATCTTTTCCTATCAAAACTTCTTATTCCAATTCGCCAACCACCATATTGATTCCAACCTAATGCTTCAACATATCCAGATTCAACAGCTATAATAGGAGTACCAATACTTCCGGAGTAAATCATTTCCAAGATGAACACGTCTATATCCATATGATCTAGAGGTTCCAAAATCTTTATAATGATTAAAACTATAATTTTTAGCAATAGGCAAAAAAACTTTTAATCCATATTTTTTTACATAAGTTTTGTTTCCATTGGCATCAGTAGTTTCAACTTCATATTCACCAATATATTCATGAAAAATAGAATCATAACTTTCATAAAAATAATTATATAGTTTCATATTAGATGTAAGTTCTTCCATAGATTTACCAGCTCTTATATTTGCTACTAAATTATCTAAATCACTTTGTTTAAATAAATTTAAATTACCACCATATTTACAACCTAAATAAGCCATTAATTCAATCCAATTTAATTTTACCTCTTCTTGATTATTGTGTGAGGTAATATCTAAATCTGAAAGCTTTTTTAAAATAGAAGAGCTACCTTTAAAATCTACCCATTTAATGTATGATGATTTGGCATCTTCTTTTAATTCTTCAGGGGGTAAATTAGAAATTTCATTTATAAAATCTTCACCAACAGAATTAGAATTTAATATATTTTCAATGTTTGTGTTAGTCTGAAAAAAACGGAATTTAAATATAGCTATATATATGACTATAGTAACTAAAAGGATAGTAGATAATAAAAGTAATAAATATTTAATTTTAGTAAGTTTAACAGATTTAATAATCAAAATATTTCACCTCGACCAATATATAGTAAATATATTATTAGATAAATGATAATATACATATAAATATTGATAGTTAAGTAATTTTATGATAATATAAAATCAGATTTTGAACATAAAAAAGGAGAACATTTATCAAAATGAAAAAATTTAAATTAAATATTAATAATTTAGATTGTGCAAATTGTGCTAGAGAAATAGAAGAAGAGCTCAACAAAAATAGTAAATTTAAAAATGTTGTAGTAAATTTTGGAACTTCAAAACTATCATATCAAGCAGAAGAAGAAATTCCAATAAATGAAATAAATAAAATAATTAAAAACATTGAACCAGGTGCAAGTGCATCTAAAGAAGAAGTTGCACAATCAAAAGATTTTCATGTGAGTATATTGATATTAGCTACAATGCTGGGGATAATTGGAATATATAGCAATTTGCCAAATATAATAAAGACATTATCATTAATAATATCATATGTTCTCTTACTTTATAAAACATTCATTAATGCTTGTAAATTATTAGTAAAATCAAAGATAATTAATGAAAATGCTTTAATTACAGTATCATGTGTTGGTGCATACTTAATAGGAGAACCAGCAGAAGGATTAATGGTTATTATATTATACACTATAGGAAAAATTTTAGAAGAAAAAGCAATAAACAATTCTAGAAAATCTATTAAAGATTTGATAAATATAAAACAAAATTATGCTAACAGAAAAGAGAATCAAGGAGTTTCAAAAGTAGACATTGATGAAATAAAAATTGATGATATTTTAATTGTAAAAAAAGGAGAAAGAATTCCTGTAGATGGCATTATAATAAAAGGACAAACAAAATTAGATGAGTCTGCATTAACAGGAGAAAGTGAATTTGTTGAAGTAAAAGAGAATAACAAAGTTTTATCAGGTTCAATTAATATAGAAAATGTAATAGAAATTAAAGTAACTAATCTATTTGAGGATTCAACTGTAGCTAAAATACTAGAATTAGTAGAAGATGCGACAGATAAAAAAACAAAAAGAGAGACATTTGTTGCAAAAGCAGGAAAAATATATACTCCTATAATATTCATATTAGCAATTTTAATTGCCATTTTTGCTCCATTAATATTTAACATTACTTATGCAGAAAGTATATATAGAGGATTAACATTTTTAGTAATTTCTTGTCCCTGTGCTATTGCTATTTCGATACCACTTTCTTACTTTACAGCAATTGGAGTTGCATCTAAAAATGGAATATTAATAAAAGGAAGTAATTATTTAGATAATTTGAGCAATGTAAATAAAATAATTTTTGATAAGACAGGAACTTTAACTAAAGGAGCATTTTCCGTTACAGATATTAAAATTTTTGACAACAATTATACAAAAGATGAAATTATAGACATTTTAGTTAAAGGAGAATCTTTATCAAATCACCCAATAGCAAAATCAATAATGCAATTAGCACAAGGAGAGATAGAAAACGTTGACGTAAAAGATTTTAAAGAACTTGATGGTAAAGGTATAACTTATTTTATCGCAAATAAAGAAATAAAGATAGGAAATAAAAATATTTGCAATTGTGAGCAAGAAGCTTTACTACATTTAAGTATTAATGGAAAACATGTGGCTTCAATAACAATAGATGACGGAATAAAAGACAATGCATATGATACAATTTCTCAATTAAGAGAAAATAATATAAAAACATATATGTTTACAGGTGATAAAAAAGAAATTGCGATAGATATAGCTAAAAAATTAAACATCGATGAAGTAAAATATGAAATGTTACCAACAGATAAATATGAAATGTATGAATCAATTATAGGAGACAATGATATTGTTGCATTTGTAGGAGATGGAATAAATGATAGTCCTGTACTAAAAAGAGCAGATATTGGTATTTCAATGGGAGGAGTAGGTTCAGAGGCAGCAATAGAAGCATCAGATATTGTTTTGATGTCAGATGATTTATCAAAAATTCCAAAGGCAATAAATATTTCAAAATATACAAATTTTATAATAAAGCAAAACTTAAGCTTTGCTATTTTTATAAAACTTGCTATATTATTATTAAGCATATTAGGATTAGCAAATATGTGGTTTGCAGTATTTGCAGATACAGGAGTTACATTACTTACAATTTTAAATACGCTGAGAATAAGAAAAAAACATACTAATATATATTAGATGAAAAAATTTTTAGTAAAAAAGACGTTAATGAAACTATGCTAAATCTCATTAACGTCTTTTATTTTTATATGACATAAAACAAAATACACAAAAATTGTAGAAGACTTCCAATGATACAACTAATATGGAATAAAGAGTGCATCCATTTTCGTCTTTTCCCTATAATATAAAGAATCGCTCCTAAAGTGTATACTATTCCACCAGATAATAATAATATAAAACCATTCATAGTTAATAAAGTAGGTAATAAATTTATTTTAAATATAATGCACCATCCCATTAAAATATAACAAATCATAGAAAATATTTTATATCTTTTTAAATCAATAGAATTAAAAACAATTCCTAATATTGCTAAGGCCCAAACAATTCCAAAAAGTGTCCATCCAGTAGTGAGGTCATATTGCCTTAATGTACATAAGGCAAAAGGAGTATAAGTTCCTGCTATAAGAATAAATATAGAGCAATGATCAATTATTTGAAATACTTTTTTTGCTGTGCCAGTAGGCTTTAAACCATGATATATACTAGACATTGTATATAGCAAAATTAGTGAAGTACCATAAATTGAACTTGCAATAACTCCATAAACATTATTGTGCAGAGCAGAAAATATGACACATAATACAAGTGCAACAACACCTAAGGCACCACCAATAATATGTGACACCATATTGAAGATTTCTTCGCCTTTACTATATGTAGGTAATACTCTATCAGCTAGTTTAACTCTATTCATTATTTTCCTCCTTGGTCAGAATTTGTTTTAACTCTTCATTTCTTTTTATTTTATTAGTAGTAGTTTTTATTAATGGTTCTGAAGTGAAAGTCATATGTTTTATATATTTATACATTGGAAGAGTTTTGTTAATATCTTTAATTTTTGCCCATAAAACCGCTTCTAAATCTTTTTCAGAAATATCTGGATATTTATTATTAACAAAGTCTTTATTGTAAACAATTTTAACAGCTACTTTGACATCATTTTTATCATTTCTATCAGGTAAGCCATAAACAAAAGATTCTTCGACTTCATCCAATCTATTAATTAATAATTCAATTTCTTCAGGAAAAACCTTCTTGCCATTTTTTAGAACAATTAAGTCTTTTTTTCTTCCTGTAATAAACAAAAAGCCATCTTTATCTATATAACCTAAATCACCAGTATAAAACCAACCATCTTTTAGTACAGCATTAGTTTGAGTTTCATTGTTATAGTATCCAAGCATTACATTAGGACCTTTTACAGCAATTTCTCCAATACCATTTGAATCAGGATTTTTAATTAAAATTTCTACACTATTCATAGGTTTTCCAACAGATCCATATTTAATACAGTTATCATTCTCAGCAGAAATAACAGGAGAGGTTTCTGTTAATCCATATCCTTGTACAAGGTGAATTCCAATTTGATTGAACCATTTAGAGACTTTCGAGTCCAAAGGAGCGCCACCAGAAACTATAAATCTCATATTTCCACCTAAAGCATTAATTAATTCTTTAAAAATTTTTCTTCTTATATCTATATGAAATTTTAATAAAATATTGCTTATTTTTATTGCAAAATTAATAAGTTTGGTTTTTCCTTGTTTTTCAATTTCCTTTATCATGGTTGAGTACATTTTATCTATTAATATTGGAACTCCAACAAATACAGAAACTTTATATTCTAATAAATTTTGCTTTATATATCTCAAACCATCAGGAAATACTGTTTTTAATCCGGCAGCCAACATAACTAACATTCCGGTAGAACCAAAAATATGGTGAAATGGTAAAAAAGCAATATTAACATCGGTTTCATAAAAAGACTCTACCAAAAGCATGTCATATATATTAGTAACAATTCCGTATTGATTTAACATAACCGCTTTAGATTGTGAAGTAGTTCCAGAGGTAAATAATAAAATACTCATATTGTATGGATCTACTTCGCAATTTATAAATGCATTATTTCCATTTTCAATTTCCTTTTTTCCATCGGAGAGTAGATTATTGAAACAAAGAAAATTAGGCAATTCATCAAAACATATAAAATGTTTTATATTAGTTTTATTAGATGCCTTTATTTCCTCTATAATATCTTTTAATTTCGCATCAAAGACAATAGCTGATGCTTCACTTCTAATTAATGAATTTTCTAATTCATCTGTTTGCAATCCCTTATCTAATGGAACAGAAACAATACCACCCAATAAATTACTTAAGTGAGCAATAGCCCATTTATAGCAGTTATGGCCTATTATTGCGACTCTTTTATTTTTTAATCCAAGTTTATATAAAGCTGTTCCAAAGGAATTTATATCATCTAATAGCTCTAAATATGTATGATTTATATAATTTATATTATTATCTTTTTTAACTTTTTCTGTAAAGGCTACGTTACTGGAAAAAACAGTAGCAGAATGATATAAAAGTTCTTTAATAGTTGTAAATTTTGGTATACTTTTGTTATAATTTATCATGGAATCCTCCTTGATTTATTTAAAACCATTTAATCTGGTTTCAAAAACCATTATATATTATAATGTATAATGTGTCAATAATAAAATAAATTTACACTAAAAGTTCAAAAATCTTTCACAATTATGTTATAATATATTATAAATCAATAAATAAAATAGTGAAAATTTAATGTATTTTAGGAAGGTTGGTAATATTAGTGTCATATATAGAATTTAAAAATGTTATTAAAGAATATAAAATGGGAGAGGTAACAATAAAAGCATTGGATAATGCTAATTTCAGTATTGATAAAGGAGAATTAGTGGTAATAGTTGGACCAAGTGGAGCAGGAAAAACTACTACATTAAATATTTTAGGTGGAATGGATAGAGCATCGTCAGGTAGAGTTTGGGTAAACGATAAAGAAGTCACAAAGTTGAATAATAAACAACTAATTGAATACAGAAGAAATGATATAGGATTTGTATTTCAATTTTATAATTTAGTACAAAATTTAACTGCAAAAGAAAATGTAGAACTTGCAACACAAATATGTTCAGATGCCCTAAATGTAGATGATATTTTGGAAAAAGTAGGATTACAAGATAGAAAAAATAACTTTCCTTCTCAACTATCTGGTGGTGAGCAACAAAGAGTGGCAATAGCAAGAGCAATAGCGAAAAATCCTAAACTGTTGTTATGTGATGAGCCAACAGGAGCACTAGATTATAAAACAGGAAAGCAAATTTTAAAATTGTTACAGGATACCTGCAAAAAAGAAAAAATGACAGTAATAATAATAACTCACAATACAGCAATAGCACCTATGGCAGACAAAGTAATACACTTCAAAAATGGAATGGCAGAAAAAATTGAAATAAATGAAAATCCAATTTCAATTGATAATATAGAATGGTAAGGATAAGTGAAAAAGTTGAAAAAGTCATTAGTAAAAAATAATTTGAAAACAATAAAAAGAACAAAGAGAAGATTTATCTCTATATTAATTATGGCATTTTTAGGAGTAGGCTTTTATGCCGGGCTAGTTGCTTCAAGTCCAGATATGCTTGATAGTTTGGATCGCTATGCAGATACAAGTAATTTATATGATATAAACATTATTTCTACCCTAGGGTTAACTGATGATGATATTAATGAAATTAAAAAAATAGATGGTATAGAAAGTGTATATGGTATACAAACTAAAGATTCTCTTACCAAGGTAGAAGATAAAGAAAGTATATGTAAAGTAATCGAATATAATGAAAATATAAATATTCCAGTAGTAGTAGCAGGAAGAAATATAGAAAATGAAAATGAATGCTTATTAGATAGTGCAATTATTCGTACGGGAAAAGGTGCAGAAAATTATATAGGGAAAAAAATAGTTCTAGAAAATGAAGACAAAGATTCAGATAATAACCCTATATTTACTGTAAAAGAATTTGAAGTAGTAGGAATAGCTGAAACACCTATATATATATCTGGAGAAAGAGGAAATACTTCAATAGGAAATGGAACAGTATCGTTTTATATTTTTACGCAAGATAATGTAATAAACATGGATTATTATACTGGTGTATATGCAACAGTAAAAGGTGCAAAAAATGTTGTGACAAATAGTGATGAATATTTAGAACTAGTAAATCCAGTGGTTGATAAAATAGAAAACATTAAACAAACTAGAGAAGAAAATAGATATAATGAATTAGTGAATAAAGCAACTAGTAAATTAAATGAGGCTCAGAAAGAATTTGATGATAAAAAACAAGAAGTAGATAAGCAACTAGAAGATGCAGAAAATAAAATAAAAAAAGCAGAGAATGAAATAAGTGCATCAGAAAAAGAGTTAAAAAATGCAGAGAATGAAATACAGAATCAAGAGCAAGAAGCAAATAAAAAATTTGAAGATTATGCAAACCAAATAAAAACAGGGGAAGAAGAACTTTACAAACAAGAAGATAATCTAAAAATAGAAAAAGAAAACTTAAAAGGAAAAAAATTAGAAGCAAACTCAGCAATTAATCAAATAAATATTCAAATTGCAAATCTTGAAAATACTTTACATGCATTAGAATTACAAAAATTAGAATTAGAAAGACAAGGTTTAGATACTACAGAAGTTCAAGAACAAATAAATACTATACAAGCTACTCTAAATGAATTAAAAACTAGAAAAAGTACTATAGAAGCTGAACTAGAAAAGTACGAAAACCAAATAATATTATGGGAAGAACAATTAGAGAAAACAAAAGAAGAATTAAAAAATAAAAAAATAGAATTAGAAAGTGCTAAAACAAAATCCGCTTCTGAATTTAAAAAAGCTAGAAATAAAATCAATTCAGGTAAAATAGAATTAGAAGAAGGAAAAGCAAAGTTAGAAGAAAGTAAAGAAGAATATGAAAAAGGCAAAAAAGAAGCACAGGAAAAATTAGATGAAGCACAAGAAAAACTGAATGATGCTAAAGAAGAAATAAAAAAAATAGAAAAATGTAAATGGTATATTCAAGATAGGCTTGATAATACAGGCTATACAAATATTTTTGATGCAATAAAGACAATGTCAAACATATCTAAAATGTTTCCAATAATATTTTATTTAGTATCAGTCCTAATAAGTTTAACATCAATGACTAGGATGATAGAAGAAGAGAGAGTTGAAATTGGTACCTTAAAAGCACTAGGATATACAAACATGCAAATTATATCAAAATATATAATTTATTCTATTCTAGCATGCATAATAGGTGGAATTTTAGGAATGACAGTAGGGCTATATTTGATACCTAGTATTGTATGGGCATTATATGATATGATATATAACATACCAAAGTTTTATTGTACATATAGACTTAGCATAGGATTAATAGGAATTATTATTTCATTTATTTGTATTGGTGGTGCAACAATAATAGTTGCTAAAAAAGAGTTAAGAGAGATGCCAGCAGTATTAATGAGACCAAAATCACCTAAAAAAGGAAAAAGAATATTATTAGAAAAAATACCTTTTATATGGAGAAAATTTAATTTTTCACAAAAGGTAACAGCTAGAAATATATTTAGATATAAAAAAAGAGCGATTATGACAATTATAGGTATTGCAGGATGTACAGGACTTATGCTTACAGGTTTTGGAATTAAAGATTCAGTATTAGATATTCCAATAGCACAATTTGAAGGAATATTTAAATATGATTCGGCAATTTCATTATTGAATACAAATGGATTACCAGATATAGAAAAATATGTGGTAAATGATGATAATATAGAAGAATATGTCGAAATATGTGCGACTGCTGGAAAACTAAGCAATGAAAAAATAAATTTCAATGTTACTGTATTAGTTCCAGAATCATTAGAAAATTATGACAAAGTATATAATTTAATTAATTATCAAAGTAATGAAAATATAAAATTAAATAATAATGGTATTATTATAACAGATAAAGCAGCAGATATGCTTGGAGTTACATATGGGGACTATATAACTTTTATAGATGGAGATGATATAAGATACCAATTTAAAGTGGAGAATATAACTAAAAACCATGTAGGACACTATGTGTATATGTCAAAAGAATTTTATGAAGAAAATATGAAACCATATAAAACAAATATGATATATTTAAATACTAAAGATATAAGTGAAGCAGAGCAAAATAAAATTTCAGAGGATATATTAAATATAGAGGGCGTAGCCTCAGTAACTGTAATAAGCACATTTATGAAAACAGTAAGTGACATGTTAAATACTATGAATTATGTAGTAGTAATTTTAATAGTTGCTTCAGCATTATTGGCTTTTGTGGTATTATATAATTTAGCAAATATAAATATAGCAGAAAGACAAAGAGAAATAGCTACGTTAAAAGTATTAGGCTTTCACGATAAAGAGGTTGATAATTATATAAATAAAGAAAATATAATTTTTACAGTAATAGGAGTAATACTAGGACTAATATTTGGAACATTTTTAACAACGGGAATAATAGATAGTATAGAAATAGATTCTTTAAGACTTATGAAGAATATAACAGTTTTAAGCTACATATATTCTGCAACTATAACTATAACATTTTCTTTTATAGTAAATTGTATAATTCATTTTGTATTAAAGAAAATAGATATGATAGAAAGTTTGAAAAGTGTAGAGTAAAATAAAAAGGGGGAAGCAAAATGAAAATATCAACAAAAGGTAGATATGCATTAAGAGTGATGGTAGATTTAGCTACAAATGATAATGGTAATTACATAACCTTAAAAGATATTGCTAAAAGACAGGAAATATCTAATAAATATTTAGAGCAAATTATAGCAATGTTAAATAAAGCAGGTTTTTTAGATACAGCAAGAGGTAATATGGGAGGTTATAGATTAGCAAAGCTACCAAAAGAATATATAGTAGGAGATATATTAAGGGCTACGGAGGGAGATTTAGCACCAACATATTGTTTGACAGAAGCGGGAAGTTGTACAAGAAAGCAAGATTGCAAAACATATGCATTTTGGCAAGGGTTAGACAATATTATAAATGAATATGTAGATAGTAAGACATTGGAAGATTTGATAAGATAAAATGAAATAGAGGCTTTTTAAAGCTTCTATTTTTTGTATAATACGTTTCTTAAAGCGATATTTGTTTATAAATATTTAATTCCTATTGACAAAGTAGGAGTTAAATATTATAATTCCTACTATAACAGTATGAAAGGAAGAAGAATATGGAAAATATATATTTTGATAATGCGGCAACAACAAAATTAGATGAAAAAGTATTAGATGCTATGCTACCATATTTAAAAGAAAATTATGGTAATGCTTCATCAATATATAAATTAGGGCGAGAAGCAAGAAAAGCTATTGAAGAAACAAGAGAAAAAGTAGCTAAGATTTTAAATTGCAAACCATCAGAAGTATATTTTACTGCTGGAGGAAGTGAAAGCGATAATACTGCAATAAAAGGAATTGCACACTCATATAAAAATAGAGGTAACCATATAATTACATCTAAAATAGAACATCCTGCTGTTTTGGAAAGTTGCAAGGAACTAGAAAACGAAGGTTTTGAAGTAACATATATTTCAGTAGATGAAAACGGAATAATAAATTTGGATATAGATTTACAATAGATATGTCACAGTAAAATATAAAAAGGAAATACCAATATGATATAATGTTTTTAACCACAAAAACTAATATCGAAAGAAGGTATTTCCTATGAATAGTATAACACAAGATATAATATTTAAGCAATCAGTTGTAGAATATTCATTAAAACATGGTGTAACAGAAGTAGCAAAAAGATATAAACAACACAGAAAAACAATATATAGATGGAGAGAAAAATATGATGGAACAAGAAAATCATTAGCAAATAAATCAAGGAAACCACATCACCATCCAAGAGAACACACACAATTAGAAATATCAATGATAAAAAAGTATAAAGCACAAAATAAAGATGCTTGGGTTAGTGGTTTTATGGATTAAATTAAGGAGAAACGGATATACAAGAAGTATAACAAGTTTGTATAGAGTAATGCAAAGATTAGGAATATATAAAAAAGCGCCAAGTAAAAAGAAAAAATATGAACCTAAACCATATCAACAAATGACGCATCCAGGAGAAAGAGTGCAAATAGATGTAAAATATGTGCCATTAAGTTGTATGACAAAAGAAATAAAAGAAATAGATGGAAGATATTATCAATACACCGCTATAGATGAATATACAAGACAAAGAGTGTTATGGGCAAGTAAAGAGCATTCAACATATGCATCAGCAGAATTTTTAGATATAGTTGTAAACAAATTTAAATATCCAATAGAATGTATACAAACAGATAATGGATTTGAATTTACAAATAAATTAAATTCAAAAAAAGCAAAAGAAAAAACAATATTTGAAATCAAGTTAGATAAATTAGGAATAAAGCATAAACTAATAAGACCAAGAACACCAAGACATAATGGTAAAGTAGAAAGAAGCCATAGAAAAGATCAAGAAAGATTTTATTATAAAAGAATATTTGTAAGCTTTGAAGATTTTAAAGAAAAATTAAGGCATTGGTCAAGAAAGTATAACAATTTTCCAATGAAACCATTAGATTGGAAAAGTCCAAATGAAAAATACTTAGAATTTATTGGATTGTAGAGCTTGTATATCATAAAAGGTATTTCAAAGTATATATTTATCAATAAAGTGTGACATATGTTTGACAAACCTACATAAAATACAAATTTTATTTGTAAAAAGGCTACACAAGAATAAAAAAATGTGATATTATATACAAGTAAAAATCATGTGACAAGCTTAAAAATTAGGGTATAGAAGGAGGAATTAATCATGTCAGGACATTCAAAATGGCATAATATTGCAGCTAAGAAAGGAAAAGCAGATGCTGCAAGAGGAAAAATATTTACAAAATTAGGTAGAGAATTATTAGTAGCAGTAAAAGAAGGTGGACCTGACCCGGCTGGTAACTCTAAATTAAAAGATGTAATAGCAAAATGTAAAGCAAACAATATGCCAAATGATACAATAAATAATGCAATAAAAAAAGCAGCAGGAGCAGGAAATACAGAAAGCTATGAAGAGGTTATTTACGAAGGATATGGAACAAATGGCGTAGCAGTTATAGTAGAAGCAAGTACAGATAATAGAAATAGAACTGCAGCAGATGTAAGACATGCCTTTGATAGAGCGGGAGGAAATCTTGGAACAACAGGTTGTGTTTCATATTTATTTGATAAAAAAGGTGTAATTATTATAGATAAAACTACAACAGATTTATCAGAAGATGATATGATGATGTTAGCATTGGAAAATGGAGCAGAGGATTTTGAAGCCTCAGAAGAATGTTACGAAATAACAACATCACCAGCAGATTTTTCAGCAGTAAGAGAGGCATTAGAACAAAAAGGAATCGAATTTTTACAAGCAGAAATACAAATGGTACCCTCTACATATGTTTCTTTAGATGAAAAAGGTGCAGAAAAAATGCAAAGATTAATAGATGCACTTGAAGATTTAGACGATGTAATGAATGTTTACCATAACTGGGAAGAATAAAATTTAATAAAATAGTTCTAAAAACAAAAAGTAATCATATATATATAATATATGATTATTTTTTTATTGAAAGAAATGTGAAAAATCGCACATAAGGTAACAGTTATGGAGGAAATATTAAAAGTTTTACCCATAGAAATAAAGGAAAAAGTAAAAAACAAATTAGATGGCTTAGAAGAAATACGAATAAGAGTAAATAAACCAGTAATATTACAATATGGACAAGCTGAAGAAATTCTACATTATATAGTTGATTCAGCAATGATTTTAAGTATATTGCAAAATATCTGTGATAATTCTATTTATGCATATCAAGAACAAATATGTAATGGATATGTAACTATAAAAGGGGGACATAGAGTTGGAATAACAGGAAATGTAGTAATAAAAGAAAATAAAGTAATAAATATATCATACATAAATGGATTAAATTTTAGAATAGCAAGGCAGGTGTTAAATTGCAGTTATAAAGCTATTAAATATATTATAAATTTACCAGAAAACACTATATATAACACAATAATTGTATCACCACCGGGAAGAGGAAAAACAACAATATTAAGAGATTTGATTAGAAATATAAGTAATGGAATAGAAGATATAGGTTTTAAAGGGGTAAATGTGGGACTGGCAGATGAGAGAAGTGAAATAGCAGCAATGTATAAAGGAATCCCTCAAAATGACGTGGGACTACGCACAGACATACTGGATAATGTACCAAAAGCAATAGGAATGAAAATGTTAATTCGTTCTATGAATCCTAAAATAATAGTAGCAGATGAAATTGGAAAAGAGGAGGATATAGATGCAATAAATTATGCAGTATGCTCAGGGGTAAAAGGAATATTTACAGCACATGGCTCTAATATGGAGGATATAATTAAAAATCCAATATTAAATAAATTGTATAATGCAAACACTTTTGAATTGATTTTATTTTTAGATAAAAATAGAGAAATTGTTGTTGGATGCGACAGACGAAATCTCGGAGGGAAAGCATCTAACAACGCATAAAAAGGAGTAAAGTATGCTTTGGATAAAACTAATTATTTTAAATTTAATACTAGTAAGTAGCACAATTATAGGAATAACTTTTTCAAAAAAATATACATATAGAGTAAAAGAATTACAAGAAATGAAAAATGCATTAAATATATTTATGACAAAAATCAAATTTACATATGAACCAATTCCTAGTACGTTTTTGTACATATCTGAAAAAGTAGAAGGCAATGTTTCAAAAATATTTAAAAATGCCACAGAGGAAATGGAAAACAAACCAGCAGGTGAAGCATGGGATAAGAGTTTAGATGCAATAGTAACAAATATGAAAAAGGAAGATATAGATATAATAAGAAATTTAGGAAGATTATTAGGAAAAACAGATATAGAAGGACAAATAAGCGAAATAAAATTAGTAAATAATTTTCTAGATATACAGATAAAAGATGCAGAAGAGGAAAAAAATAAAAATGAAAAGATGTATAGAACTTTAGGAATAGTTGCAGGAATGACAATAACAATATTATTAATATAGTTAATTTAACTAAGGAGATAAAAAGGTTATGGATATAAATTTATTATTCAAAATAGCAGCAATAGGAATTTTAGTTGCAGTACTACATCAAGTATTGACAAGAGCAGGTAGAGAGGATCAAGCAATGATGACAACATTAGCAGGACTTGTAATTGTTTTATCAATGGTAATAAAAGAAATAAGCACATTATTTACAAATGTTAGAACAATGTTTGGCTTATAACTAAAATATCCTAGAAAGGAACAAATACAAAAAATGGATATTATTAAAATAATAGGAATAGGATTAATTTCTTTAATAATAATTATTATTGTCAAGCAGTATAGACCAGAATTTGTAATATATGTTTCAATAATAGCAGGTGCAATTATTTTAATGCTAATTATGGACAAAGTATCTTCAATAATAAATCTATTAACAGCATTATCTAATAAAACAGTGGTTAATAATGAATTTTTAACATTATTAATAAAAATAACAGGAATAGCTTTTTTGACGGAATTTTCAGTTAGTTTATGCAAGGATTCTGGTGAAACAGCAATAGCAAATAAAATAGATATTGGAGGCAAAGTAATAATTATATCAATGTCAATTCCTATAATAGCTAGTCTTTTAGAAACAATTATAAAAATATTACCATAAAGGAAAAATATATGAAAATAAAAATATTGTTATTATTAATAATTATATGTATTCCAACCATAAGCTTAGCACAAACTGAAACAATAGAACAATCAGAAATATTAGAATCTCAACAGAAAACATTAAATATTTCTTCTTTCATAGAAGAGGCAAAAAAATATTCCTCTAATGTATATAAAGACATAGACTTTAATGAATTGTTTAATTCAGCGATAACAGGAAATATTAATAACAAAACAATAATAAATGATATATTAAAAATTTTAGGGAAAGAAATTGTGGGTTCAGTAGCAGTAATAGGTAGCATTATTTTAATTATAATAATACATAGCATATTTAAAAGCTTAAGCGAAGGACTAGAAAACAAAACAATTTCACAAATTACATATTATATTCAATATATATTAATTGTAACTTTAATAATGACAAATTTTAGCAATATTTTGATTATGATAAAAGAATCTATACAAAATTTAGTAGGTTTTATGAATAATTTAATTCCAATACTCATTACATTAATGTTAACAACAGGAAATATAGTATCTGCCAATTTAATGCAACCAATAATATTATTTATAATAACTTTTATAGGAAACTTTATTACAACAATAATAATACCACTTGTTTTAATAGCAACAGCTCTAGGAATAATTTCAAAAATATCTGATAAAATCCAAATAGATAAATTATCAAAATTTTTAAAATCGAGTGTAGTATGGATATTAGGAGTTATACTTACAATTTTTGTGGGATTAATATCTGTGGAAGGAAGTTTAAGTAGTAGTGTAGATGGAATAACAGCGAAAACAACCAAAGCAGCAGTTTCAAGTTTTATACCAGTAGTAGGAAAAATACTTCGGAGATGCAGTAGATACAGTAATAGGTTGTAATTCAATTTTAAAAAATGCAGTGGGTGTAGTTGGAGTAATTGTAATAATAGGAATATGCATAATACCAATAATAAAGTTAACTATTTTAATGGCAATGTACTATTTAGGAGCAGCTTTATGCCAACCAATTGCAGATGAAAAAATAATAAAGTTATTAGAACAAATGGGAGATACATTTAAAATATTTTTAGCAATAATGTGTAGTGTTTCTGTAATGCTAGTAGTTGGAGTTACTTTAATTATAAATATATCTAATAGTGGACTTATGTATAGATAAGGAATGGTAATTAAAATGATAAATTGGATAAGCAATTGGGCGCAAGGAATAATCGTAGCAGTTATAATTGGAACAATTATAGAAATGGTTTTACCAGAAGGAAATTGTAAAAAATACGTAAAAGTAGTAATTGGAATATATATATTATTTTCAATAATTTCTCCGGTTATTTCTAAAATGACAGGAAAAACCTTACAAGTATCTGACATATTAGAATTGGATAAGTATATAGAAAATGTAGAAAATAATAATTTATATGGAACATTAGACAAAGATAATACAAATAATATAAAAGAAATATATATAAATAGTTTAAAAAATGATATTAAATATAAGATTGAAGCTAAAGGATATACTGTGGGAAATGTAGAATTAGAAGTGCAAAAAAATGAAGAATATACATTAAAAAATATTAGTATAGAGATATATAAGAAAGAAGAAAAAGAAGAGAATGTACAAAATGAAACCAGTAAAATAGAAACAATAAATATTGATATATCACAAAATACTACAAGGGATAATAGTGAAAAAGAAAAAATTTCAGAAAACGAAAAAAAGAAACTAAGAGAATATATAAGTATGGTTTATGAAATTAGTGAGAAAAATATTAATATAAATTAGAATGGAGTGAATTAAAATGTTAATAGAAAAGATAAAGAATTTTATTAACAAGAACCAAGAATTAAATAGAAAAAAAACTATTGAAAATTTAGTAGTATTTGTAATTATATTAATAATAGTATTATTATCTATAAATGTTATATGGAATAAGGATAAAAAAGAAGATAATAAAAGTACAATAGATGAAAATAAAAAGCTAGCAACGATAGAAGAGAATTCAAAAGATGATAATAGTTTAACAAGTGAAAAATTGGAAAATATATTATCAAAGATAAATGGAGTTGGAAAAGTAAAAGTATATATTACATATTCACAAACAAGTCAGATTATACCTATATATAATGAAGATATATCACAAAAAGATACACAAGAAGAGGATACACAAGGAGGAACAAGAAAGGTAGTAGAAACAGATACAAAAAAAGAAGTAGTATATAACGAAAAAAGTGGTAGTAAAACCATAATAACACAAAGTATAGTTAGCCCCAAAATAGAAGGGGCAATAGTTACAGCGGAAGGAGGGAATAATACAAATACAAAAGCTAATATTATTCAAGCTGTGGAAGCGGTAACGCGGGTTACCAACACACAAAATTCAAGTATTTGAAATGAAAGTAGAGGGATGACAAATGCAATTTTTAAAGAAAAATCAAGTTATTATTTTTGTAATAGCACTAATGTTTATAGCAGCAGGCTATCTTAGTTTTACCAGTAATAATAATACTATACCAACTGCAAAATTAGCAAATGCGGAGGAAATGGCAGAGATAGGAGATGCTACTCTAGTAAATGCAAATGCTGTTATAGAAGATGAAAACACTGCCGAAACTATAATAGAAAATGAAAATTCTGTAATAGGAACAAGTGTACAAATAACTCAAGACGAATATTTTTCTCAATCCAGATTAGATAGAGATACAATGTATTCACAAATGATAGAATCTTATCAAAAAATATTAGAAAATGATAATGTAACAGCAGAACAAAAAAATATAGCTCAACAAGAAATAACAAAAGTGAATGAGTTAAAAAACTCAATAATGATAGCAGAAAATCTTATAAAAACAAAAGGTTTTGAAGACTTAATTATATTTGTAAATAACAAAAGCGTAAATATTATAGTAAAGTCAAATGAATTAAAAACAGAACAAATAGCACAAATACAAAATATAACCAGTAGAGAACTAGGAGTAGAGATAGATAATATACATATATCTAATAAAAATGATTAATAGTTGCCAGCGTGAACGAAGTTTACGCTGGTTGTTTAAAATATTATTTCAAAGTACTTGACAGTTGACCATAATAAATATAAAATATAATAGTAAGTAAAAATATATTCTAAAAAAGTTAGTTATATATATTTATTGAACATTGAAAAATTAATAGAAAGAGGTGGAATAAGATTATGGATTTAATAATCAATATCGCCGTTTTTCTAATCGCAGCAATAATTTTTACATTTGTTGGCATGTTTTTAAGAAAAAAAACAGCCGAATCAAAAATGAAAAGTGCAGAAAGTGAAGCACAAAGAATTATAGAAATGGCAAACAAAGATGCAGAAAATAGAAAAAAAGAAGAAATTTTTAAGGCAAAAGAGGAAATAATGAATGCCAGAAAAGATTTGGATGCAGAGATTAGAGAAAGAAGAGGCGAAGTTCAAGTACAAGAAAAAAGAATTATGCAAAAAGAAGAGAACTTGGAAAAGAAAATGGACTCTCTAGAAAAAAGAGAAAAAGATTTAATTAGAAAAGGAGAAGAACTAGAAGGAAAGAAGAATGAAGTATTAGAAACTCTTAATAAGCAAATAGAAGAATTACAAAGAATTTCTGGTTTATCTCAAGAAGAAGCTAAACAACATTTACTTTCAGAAGTCGAAAAACAATTAACAGCTGAGAAGGCAACTCTTTTAAGAGAGATGCAAGCCAAAACTAAGGAAGAGGCAACAAAAAATGCTAAAGAAATTATAGGATATGCTATACAAAAATGTGCAGCAGACCATACTTCTGAAACAACAGTATCTATAGTGGCTCTTCCAAATGAAGATATGAAAGGAAGAATTATAGGTAGAGAAGGTAGAAACATAAAAACATTAGAAACACTAACAGGAATAGACTTAATAATAGATGATACACCAGAGGCTGTAGTTATTTCTGGATTTGATCCATTAAGAAGAGAAGTGGCAAAATTAGCATTAGAAAAGTTAATAGAAGATGGTAGAATTCATCCAGCTAAAATTGAAGAGATGGTTGAAAAAGCTAAAGAAGAAATAGAAGCTATTATAAAAGAAGAAGGAGAAAGAGCAATTATTGAAACAGGAGTAATTGGTCTACATCCAGACTTGACAAAATTAATAGGAAAACTAAAATATAGAACAAGTTATGGACAAAATGTACTTAATCATTCAATAGAAGTTTCTAATTTAGCTAGAATAATGGCAGAAGAATTAGGATTAGATCCAAAACTTGCCAGAAGAGCTGGTTTATTACATGATATAGGTAAAGCACTAGACCATGATATGGAAGGAACACACGTAGAAATAGGTGTAGATATATTGAAGAAATATAAGGAAAATGAAAAAGTTATAAATGCAGTACAAGCACATCATGGAGATGTAGAGCCACAAACAATAGAAGCAGTATTAATACAAGCAGCAGATGCTATATCTGCTTCAAGACCAGGAGCAAGAAGAGAAACATTAGAAACATATATTAAAAGATTAGAATCATTAGAACAGATAGCAGATTCTTTTGAGGGTGTAGAAAAATCTTTTGCTATACAAGCTGGTAGAGAAATAAGAATTATTGTAAAACCAGAGAAAATATCTGATGACCAAATGGTATTGACAGCAAGAGATATAGCTAAAAGAGTAGAGGATGAAATGGAATATCCAGGACAAATAAAAGTAAATCTTGTAAGAGAAACAAGAGTAGTAGAATATGCTAAATAAGATAAGAAAGAAAATCAAAATCCCAGTGAGAAATCACTGGGATTTTATATTGTAATAAATGTTATAAAATATTAAAAGTTTGATTTTTAAATATATATAAGTTATAATGTAACAGAAAGGTGGTAATAAATATGAGAATATTAGCAGTAGGAGATTTAGTTGGAGAATGTGGGCTTAATAGACTAAAACAAACATTACCTAGAATAAAAGAAGAAAAAATGATAGACTTTGTTATAGTTAATGCAGAAAATGTTTCTGGAGGAATGGGAATAACAATTAAAGACTTTAATGAATTATTAAAACTAGGAATAGACGTTATAACAATGGGAAATCATACTTGGGCTAAAAAAGATATTTTTGAATTTATAGATAATCCAAAATTGCTAAGACCAGCGAACTATTCAAAAGGAATAGTGGGCAAAGGTATGAATATATATGAATGCAAAGGTAAAAAAATAGCAGTTATAAATTTAATAGGCAGAACCGATATGAATGTGCTTTCTGAAAATCCATTTACAGTTGTAGAAAATTTATTAAAAGAAATAAAAGTAGATATAGTTATAATAGATTTTCATGCAGAAGCAACAGCAGAAAAAATAGCAATGAAATATTTTCTTGATGGAAAAGCAACAGTGTTATTTGGCACACACACACATGTACAAACAGCAGATGAAGACATAACAAAAAAAGGATTGGGATATATAACAGATTTAGGCATGACAGGTCCAAAAGAATCAGTTATTGGAATGAATAAAGAAGCTTCAATAAAAAGATTTCTTACTTCACTACCAGAAAGATATAAAGTAGCAGAAGGTGAGAGTATATTTAATGCTTGTATTTTCGAAATAAATGAAGATAATTGTCGAACCATAAAAATTGAGAGAATTAATTTGAAATAAATGGCGAAAAACAAGGAAAAAGCGCGATGAAATCTCCTATAAATTTCCAAAAAACAGTAGACAATTTCCAAAAATTGTAATATAACTATAAACATAGTTGAAATAAAAATAAAAAATATAGGAGGCAAAAATGGAAATTTTAAAAATCTCATCAAAATCAAATCCAAATTCAGTTGCAGGAGCAATAGCTGGTTTGGTAAAGGAATCTAACAAAGCAGAAATGCAAGCAATAGGAGCAGGAGCATTAAACCAAGCTGTTAAAGCTGTTGCAATAGCAAGAGGTTTTGTAGCACCAGCAGGAGTAGATTTAATATGTATTCCTGCATTTGCAGAAGTTGAAGTGGAAGGAGAAGATAGAACAGGAATTAAACTTATCGTAGAATCTAGAAAATAGAGTTTTGAATAAATTAAAAAAGGGGGCACACTTTTATTTTAGTGTGTCTTTTTGTTTGAATAAAAAAATGACCTTTTTAGAGTAGCTACAGCAAACTTGCTACTTGACAATAAATGTTAGAATATTATAATATGATTAAAAATAGAAAGAAGGATATAATGAAAGAAAAAGTTTTAAGATTTATATTTATATTAATAGTTTTAGCAATAATAAGTTTTGCAATATTCAAAATATATGAAGAAAAAAACGAAAAAATATCAGAGCAAGATTTGCACTATGAAAAGGAGACGATGATAACCTCTTTGAGACTGGGAATACCAGAATATGACAATATAAATCCTTTAATTTCTAATAATAGAGAAATAATAAATATATCACCAATTATATATGAGCCACTATTTACATTGGATAAAACATATAAATTACAAGAATGTTTAGCTAAAGAATATTCAAAACTAAGTAATACTTGTTATGTAATAAAGCTAAAAGATAATATAAAATGGCAAGATGGTACAGCTTTTACGACAGAAGATGTAATATTTACAATAGACAAAATTAAGCAATTATCAAATTCGGTGTATTATGCGAATGTAGAAAATATAAAAAATATAGAAAATGTTGATAGTAATACTATAAAAATAAATTTAAATAAAGAACAACCATTTTTTCAATATGAATTAATATTTCCAATATTAAGCAGTTCTCAGTATAAAAAAGAAGATTTTTCAAACTCTATTCCGACAGGAACAGGTATGTATAAAGTCACAAAAAATGATGCTAATATGATAGAATTAGAGAAAAATAATAATTGGAGGAACATAGAAACTCAAAATGCAAAAATAGAAAAAATAAAAATTTATAAATATCCATCAGTTGGAGAATTATACAATAACTTTAAATTAGGCAATATAGATTTCATAAATACAACAAATACTAATATACAAGAATATATAGGAACAATTGGTTTTAATTTAAGAGAATACCAAGGAAGAGAATATAACTATCTAGCTTTAAATTGTAATAATAAGGTATTAGCTAACAAAGAAGTACGTCAAGCAATAAACTATGCAATAGATAAAAATACCATTATTTCTAAAGAATTAAGTAATAACTATTTTGCCTCTAATTTTATATTAGATTATGGAAGTTATTTATATCAAGGAAATGAAGAAAATAGTTATAACCCTAAAAAAGCAAAAGAAATTTTGGAAAAGGCAGGTTGGAAGTTAAACTATGGAACGTGGCAAAAGGACGGTATGACTATAGAATTAAAGCTTGTTGTGAGTGCGGAAAATGAAGCAAGAGTAAAAGCAAGTAATATTATAAAAGAGCAGCTAGAGGAAATAGGAATAAAGGTATATATAGATGCAGTTCAGCAAAACAGATATGATTTATATTTAAAAGATAAAAACTATGATATAATCTTTACAGGAATATATAATTCATACAGTCATAATATAACTACATTATATGGAGTAAATAATTTAGCAAATTATAGAAATGAAGAAATAGAGGAGCTTATAGAAAATATAAATAATTCAACAGATGAAACAATTATAAAAGAAAAGTACAATAATTTGGAAAAAATTGCACAAGAGGATTTGCCATACATAAGTTTATACAGAAATAAAAATATTGTAGTATACAGTTCAAATTTATTAGGAGAAATAACTCCTAATAATTATACTTGTTACTACAATATAGAAACTTGGTATAGACAGTAATTATTAAACATGAGAGCTAGACAAGTCATGGAAATCTATATGAACTATTAGAAAAAATATTTGAAAAAATAGATTGTAAAATAGATGAAAAAATTTTAAAAAAAGTGTTGACAAATTATAAATTTAATATATAATATGTACAAACAAACGTTTAGAAAAAGTGGGAGGAGAATATGAGTAACGAAAATTCAGAAAAAAGGAAAGCATTAGAAATGGCATTAAGTCAAATAGAAAAACAATTTGGTAAAGGCTCTGTAATGAAATTAGGAGATTTTACAGCTATGAATATAGAGGCAATTCCAACAGGAGCATTAAGCTTAGATATAGCATTAGGCATAGGTGGAATTCCAAGAGGAAGAATTATAGAAATATTTGGACCAGAATCTTCTGGAAAGACTACATTAGCACTACATATGATAGCCGAAGCACAAAAAATGGGTGGTGAGGCAGCTTTTATAGATGCAGAACATGCATTAGACCCAGTATATGCTAAAAAATTAGGAGTAGATATAGATAATTTAATAGTATCACAACCAGATACAGGAGAACAAGCTTTAGAAATAGCAGAAGCTTTAGTTAGAAGTGGAGCTTTAGATATTATAGTAGTAGACTCAGTTGCTGCTCTAGTACCAAAAGCAGAAATAGATGGAGATATGGGAGATTCACATATAGGACTTCAGGCAAGATTAATGTCACAAGCTTTAAGAAAATTGGCGGGCGCTATAAATAAATCAAAATCTGTTATAGTATTTATAAATCAATTAAGAGAAAAAGTAGGAGTAATGTTCGGAAATCCAGAAACAACACCAGGAGGTAGGGCTTTAAAATTTTATGCATCTGTTAGACTAGATATTAGAAAAATAGAGCAAATAAAACAAGATGGGGAAGTTGTAGGAAACAGAGCAAAAGTTAAAATTGTAAAAAATAAAGTAGCTCCTCCATTTAGAGAAGCAGAATTTGATATAGTATATGGAAAAGGAATATCAAAAGAAGGTAATATATTAGATTTAGGTGTTAATTTAGATATAGTAGAAAAAAGTGGCTCATGGTTTAGCTATGATGGACAAAGAATTGCACAAGGTAGAGAGAATGTAAAAAAATACTTAGAAGAAAATCCAGAAGTAGCAAAAGAGATTGAAAGCAAAATAAGAGAAAAATATAATGAAGCCTTCGAAAAAAGCCTAGGAGAAGAAACAATAGACGAAGAACAAGAAACAGCCCCAGAAGAATAACCCTGTTGCGTAAGGGACGTCTCCTCCTCGTGACAATTTGCGAAGCAAATGTGTTGCGAGGAGGAGCGTCCCTGGAGTGACAGGAGGCAACAATTTCAAAGCAAATGTGTTGCGAGGAGGAGCGTCCCTGGAGTGACAGGAGGCAATAATTTGCGAAGTAGTAAAGGAAAAACACGGATGGAAGATTTAGTTGTAGAATACGACAAACATAAAACTAAAATATTAAAATATATAATGTTTAAAAAGAGGACTGAAAAAGAAGTATTTCAAAAGTTCTCTTCTTCTGTTGAAGAAAATATGTTAGAAGACATTATAGAAGAACTAAAAGAAAATGGATACATAAATGACAAACAATATATAAAAAAAGCAGTAACTGAATATATAAACTTACAAAATTTATCAATAAAAGAATTGGAATATAAACTATATTCAAAAGGTTTAAATAATGATATAATAGATGAGTATTTTAATGAAATTTCAGAGAAATTAGAAGAATATGAATTACAATCTGCTAAAAATATAATACTAAAAAAACAACAAGTGATGAACAAAGAAGAAATACAAGAATTTTTAAGAAAAAAAGGATATAAACAAGATACAATAAAACAAGCTTTTCTAAATGATTAAAAAATTCAGAATAGGAGAAAAAATTTAAAAATGCAAAATATACTAACATTAGAAACAACAAAATATGCAATAAAATTACAAAACTTTGAAGGACCTTTAGACCTATTATGCCATTTAATAGACAAAAATAAAATGGACATTTGCGATATAAAAATAAGTGAGATAACAGATCAATATATAGAATATATAAATACAATGGAACAGATGAATTTAGAAATAACAAGTGAATTTATCTTTATGGCATCAACACTTTTATATTTAAAATCTAAACACTTGCTTCCATCAGGAGAAGATGAAGAAAAAGAAATATCTGAGGAAGAATTAATTAGGAGAATTATAGAATATAAAAAATACAAAGAGATAAGTAAAAAATTAAATGAATATTATAAAGAAAATTGCAAAAGATTTTATAAATTACCAGATAAAATAGAATTGCCAAAACAAAAATTAGAAATAGAATATTCACAAAATATAATTGTAGACTTGTATCGTGATATTATAGAAAAAAATGCAAAAAGACTAAATCAGAATGCAAAAAATATAGAAAAAATAGCAATAGTAGAAAACTATACTGTTGCAGATAAAGTAAAAGTAATGTTTAAAGAATTAATAAGGAAAAAAAGATTTGTATTTAATAATTTATTTGCTTTAAACAAATGCAATAAAAAAGAAGTTGTTACGGCATTTAGCGGACTATTAGAGCTATCAAGAAGAAGTAAAGTAACTACAAACCAGCAAGAAATTTTTGGAGATATATTAGTAGAAAAAGTTAAAAAGAATGTTTAAGATATAAAAAAGGGTTAAAACTAATATTAGAGTAAAGGAGTTCTACATATGATATTAGTTTTAATCTTTTTATGTATTATAATAATATTATTTCTCTTTTTTCTAGTTTTACTGCTATCATCAATAAAACTAGAAATTAAAGACTTTGAGTTATCTAATATTACTGAAATTACAACAAAAGACTATATGATAAAAATGTCAATTAATTTATTTGGAAAAATAAAGATATTTTCAATTAAATTAAATAGTAACAAGCTAAAAAAAATATATTCGAAATCTAAATTAGAAAAAATAAATTTAAAAGAAATAAAAGAGATTTTTACTGTAGAAGATATAAAAAATTTAAAATTAGAATTGATGTACTTGAATGTGAAAGTAAAAATTGGATTAGAAGATGTTATATTAACATCAAGTTTAGTATTTATAATATCTACAGCAATATCAATTCTATTACCACATATCATTAAAACATATAATTCAGGGAATTATATATATGAAATATTACCACTATATGTAAATAAAAACTCATATTATATTAAACTCCATTGTATAATTCAACTAAAAATAGTACATATTATAAATGTAATATATATCTATTTAAAGAAAGGAAGAAGTGATAAATATGAGCGAGCATCCAATAGAAGGTCTTATGAACACAGCTATGAGTAGCATCCAAAATATGATTGATGTAAATACTATAATCGGAGAACCCATAGAAACAAATAATAATGTAATAATAATTCCAGTTTCAAAAGTAGGATTTGGATTTGCGGCAGGAGGTAGTGAATTTAGAGGAGAAGCAATAAACGAATATAACAAAAAAGAAAAGGAAGAGCAAATACAATATAAACTACCATTTGGAGGCGGAGCAGGTGCAGGTGTTTCTATAAATCCAGTTGCTTTTATAGTAGTACAGCAAAATAATGTTAAATTATTACCAATAGAGCACTGCTCATCTGTAGACAGGTTATTAGATTATATACCAGATGTAATCGAGAAGATGAATAATTACTTAAATAAAACAAATTGTTGAAAATAAATAAGTAGCAAGTATTGACAAACTATTAAAAAGTTAGTATAATTTTATGGTAGCACATTTATTTAAATACTATTATAAATAATATAGATAGAACTACAAGGAGGGAATTAAAATGGCACAACCAAAAAGAAGATGGTCAAAAGCAAGAACACATTTAAAAAGATCTACATGGAAATTAGAAAATAAAAATTTAGTAGCATGCACACATTGCCATGAACTTGTTATGCAACATAGAGTTTGTCCAAATTGCGGATATTATAATGGAAAAGAAGCAATAGCACAAAAAACTAAAGCAAAATAATTTATAAATACTAAAATAATATGTATTATCTAGACTGTTGACACTTGATAAGTTAACAGTCATTTTTCGTGCATAGTAGACTAATTATATTTGTATGAAAAAAGTAACCAAAAATAAATTCTTGCTATTTTTAATTTAATATAGTAAAATTATAATGAAAAAGATAAGAGGTGAAAATAATGGCAAAACCAACAGTTGCAATTGTAGGAAGACCAAATGTAGGAAAGTCAACTTTTTTTAATTATATAATAGGAAAAAAACTATCTATAGTAGAAGATACACCTGGTGTTACAAGAGATAGAGTATATGCAGATGCAGAATGGAGAGGCAAAAAATTTACTTTAATAGATACAGGTGGTATAGAGCCAAAATCTAAAGATATAATATTGTCTCAAATGAGAGAACAAGTAGAAATAGCAATAGAGGTAGCAGATGTTATAATTTTTTTAACAGATATGAAACAAGGGGTTACACCAGATGACAAGGATATTGCGCTAATGCTAAAAAAATCCCATAAACCAATTGTTTTAGTTTGCAATAAAGCTGATACTTTTGGAAAAGTTCCTAATGAAATATATGAATTTTATAATTTAGGTTTAGGTGATCCTTATAGAGTATCAGCAGTAAATGCTTTGGGAATTGGAGATGTATTAGATGCAATTTATGAAAAACTACCTAATGAAACTACAGATACAAGTGATGACTTAACTATAAAAGTTGCAATTATAGGAAGACCAAATGTAGGTAAATCTTCTTTGGTTAATAAAATATTGGGAGAGAATAGAGCAATTGTAAGCGATATAGCAGGGACAACCAGAGATGCAACAGATTCAGAGTTTGAAAATGAATTTGGAAAATATGTATTTATAGATACTGCGGGAATAAGAAAAAAGAGTAAAGTAAATGAAAATATAGAAAAATATAGTGTAATTAGAAGCTTATTAGCAATTGAACGTGCTGATGTATGTATTATTATGTTAGATGCTTTAGAGGGAGTTACAGACCAAGATGCTAAAATAGCCGGAGAAGCACATGAGGCAGGAAAAGGAATAATAATTGTTGTAAATAAGTGGGACGAGTATGAAAAAGAAAATGGTACATTAGAAAAATATCAAAAAGAAGTTTATAATAAACTATCATATTTGCAATATGCTCCAATATTATTTATATCAGCTAAAACAGGTCAAAGAGTTCATAAATTATATGAACTTATTAATAAAGTAGCAAATCAAAATGCTTTAAGAGTTCAAACATCTGTATTAAATCAAGTTTTAAACGAAGCTATAGCAATAGTTCAACCACCAACTGACAAGGGAAAGAGATTAAAAATTTTTTATATGACTCAAGCATCAACAAAGCCACCAACTTTTGTTGTGTTTGTAAATGATAAAGAACTATTTCATTTTTCTTATGAAAGATATTTAATAAATCAATTAAGAAAAGAATTTGGTTTAGTAGGAACGCCAGTAAGAATAATAGTAAGAGAAAAAAATGAAAAAGATATATAAAAAGGAGGAATTTTTATGGTAGCATACATAGTTGTAGCAATTTTATCGTATTTAATAGGAAGTATTAATTTTTCAATTATTATCAGCAAAAAAGTTGCAGGTTTTGATGTAAGGGAAAAAGGAAGTGGAAATGCTGGAACCACTAATATGCTAAGAACTGTGGGAAAAAAAGCAGCTTTAATAACCTTGGTTTGTGATATATTAAAAGGAGTTATTTCAATATTATTAGCGCTATTGATTGGAAAAATAGCAAAAGAAGCTAATAATTCTATTTTAGTGCAAATCGCTGGAATATTAGTAATAATAGGGCATACATTTCCAATATTTTTTAAATTTAAAGGAGGAAAAGGTGTAGCAACAGCAGTAGGAGTACTATTAACTACAAATTGGCAAATAGGATTAATTTGTTTAATATTTGGATTAGTATTAATAGCATTAACTAGAATGGTTTCACTTGGCTCAATAACTGCTGCAATTTTATTTCCAATATTGGTTTTGTTTATAAAAACAAATTACATAGTTGAAGGAAACTATTTTATTTATAGTCTTATTATTGCAGTTATGGTAGTATTTAATCATAGAGAAAATGTAAAAAGATTATTAAGTGGAACTGAAAATAAATTGAGTTTTAAAAAATAGGGAGATAAATGCAAATGAAAAAGATATGTATTATAGGCAGTGGAAGTTGGGGAACAGCAATACGGAATTCATGCTGCAAACCTAGGAAATGAAGTTACAATGTGGGCACACTCAGATGAAGAATATAGGCAAATAAATGAGAATAGAAAAACAAAATATTTGCCAAATGCAATAATACCAGAAACTATAAAGTGCACAAAAAGTTTAGAAGAGGCAATAAAAAATAGTGAACTTATTTTTCATGTCACACCATCTAAATACACAAGAGAAACGATGAAAAAATATAAGCAATATATTACAGACCAACCAGTAATAATATGCTCTAAAGGTTTTGAAGCATCAACTTTATATACATTAAGCGAAGTGGCAACTGACGAAATGCCTAATGCTAAAATAGGCGTGTTTTCAGGACCAAGTCATGCAGAGGAGGTATCTGTTGGAATTCCGACTGCAATAGTTATAGCCTCTAAGTATATAGATGTTTTATATAATGTACAAGATGCTCTGATGGATGAAAACTTAAGAATTTATACTTCTACAGATGTAAAAGGTGTAGAACTAGGAGGAGCTTTAAAAAATATTATGGCATTTTGTGCAGGAATAGCGGCAGAGCTTAAATTAGGAGACAACACATTTGCAGCCTTAATTACAAGGGGGCTAACAGAAATCTCAAGATTAGGAGTGGCAATGGGAGGAAATCATAATACTTTTTACGGCTTATCCGGACTAGGAGATTTAATTGTTACCTGCTTAAGTGAACACAGTAGAAATAGAAGAGCTGGCAAATGTATAGGAAGAGGACTAACAGTTGAGGAAACCAGAAAAGAAATTGGAATGGTGGTAGAAAGCTTTGATAATATTGAAGTAACTTATAAGCTTTCAAAAAAATATAATATAGAAATGCCAATAGTAAATACAGTATATGATATACTTTACAATGGATTAGAGCCGGCGAAAGCAGTAAAACTGCTTATGACTCGTGAGAAAAAAAGTGAATAATTGTTACCAAGGATACCTTTCATAAAGGTATCTTATTATTTTATCAGCATTGTATTCATTTATATTAATAAAAAAGTCTTTATCTAAACTGACCCACATATTTATTTTATAATTTTCATTATTTTCAATAAAAGTTCCTATTATATCTGCTATTTCTATAGGATTATCATAATGCTTTTCCCATAACAATTCATCTGATAATTTTAAATTAGAATCATTAAAATATTTATTTAAAAAATTTAAAATTTCACCAGGTTTATCACTGTATAATTGAACAATACTTTCCATTTATTTTTTCTCCTCACAGTACAATTATTAAATTTAAAAATTAATATGTATTTTATAAGAAATTGGAGATAATATAAAGGGAGGAAATTATGAATAAAAACAATTTTAATATATATTATATACTGAAATTACTTTTTTTATTAATTTTATGTTTATTTATTCTTACAGGATGTAGCAACAACAATGATGATAAACTTAAAGGTAAAACCCAAGACCAAATAAATTACTTAGAAAAAGATTTGATTTCTATGTTAAATGGGTTTAATAATATTTCTTATGCTAATTATAGAATTGAAATTAAACAAGAAACTCAGAGTTCCCAAACAAATGCTTTAATAGAAGAATCCAAAAAACAAGGTGCAACAAATGGTGAAAGCATACAAGAAACAAATCAAAATAATAATAGTGTTGAAAATTCTTCAAATGAAAGTCAAATGGATACCTCAGGAAATAATACTGGCAAAAATGAACAACAACAAAGTAATTCAAATATTAGAATGGTTCCTAATAGCATACTTTTGAATAATAATAAAGAAAATATAGATTGGAATAATATGAAATATGAAATAGAAAAGATATATAGTTCATGGAACACTTTGTTTATAGATTTAAATTCTTTGGAAAATGGCAATACGAAAACACTAGACTTTTCCAATATTTTGAATGATGCAACCAAAAGCATAAAAGCAGAAAATAAAATTAATTCAATGAAAAATATTTCAAAAATGTATTCCGCATTAGGTGAATATAAAAAAAGCTATATAAATGATAATATGCAAATAAATTTAATAGAAACTAAATCAAATATTATAGAAACATATGTATTTGTAACAGAAACAAATTGGGATGAAGCCATAAAAAGTATAAATAAGGCAGATGCAAGCTTTGGAAATGTTATAAATAATGTAGCAACTAGGCAAATAAATCAATCTAATATAAATAAAGCATATGTTTTACTAAAGGAAGCAAAAAAAGCAATAGAGATAAAAGAACAAGATATATTTTTTATAAATTATAAAATGTTAATGCAGGAGTTGGATAATATTTAGTTGCTTTTTGGACTCATTTGTAGTATAATAGAAGAGTAGTAAATTGAATAGTCGCGTATAGCAATGTCGAAAGGCAGCGTACGAGGAAAGTCCGGGCTCCATAGAGCAATGATGCTGGATAACGTCCAGTGAGGGAAACCTTAAGGAAAGTGCAACAGAAAATAAACGCCATTTATAATGGTAAGTGTGAAAAGGCGAGGTAAGAGCTCACCGCAAATATGGTGACATGTTTGGTCAGTGTAAACCCCATCTGGAGCAACACCGAGACTAGAAGGATAAGACTGCTCGTCATCTTCTTAATTTGGTGGCATGATGCATATAGCAATATATGTACTAGATAAATGACTATTCTAGACAGAACCCGGCTTATAGATTTACTCATTATATAAATAAAAAATGCTAAGATATATTATCTCCTAGCATTTTTTATTTATATTATATAGAATAATTACAGTGGTTTTGCTTAACGTATTACATCAAATTTATCATATCAAGAGGAACTTCTGCTACATATTCTACATTTAATCCAGTAATTGGATGTACAAATTTGACTTTATAAGCATGCAAAGCCTGTCTATTTATTAATTTTGAAGCATTTCCATATAAAGTATCACCTAATATAGGATGACCTATATGGGCTAAATGTACACGTATTTGATGTGTTCGTCCTGTTTCTAAAATACATTTTACGACAGAAGTATTATTGACTTTCTTTAATATCTTGTAATGCGTAATAGCAATATCGCCATTTGAACTTACACATCTTTCTATAATGCTGTTTTCCTTTCTGGCAATAGGAAATGTAATAGTACCTTCATTCTCTTCAAATATTCCTTCACAAACAGAAATATATTCTTTATAAAATATATTACCTTTCATTTCTCTAACTAAATATTCTTGTATATATTCATTTTTGGCAAAAATAACAATTCCAGACGTATCCTTATCTAGTCGGTTGATAGGTCTTATCTTTTTCTTAATGTCATTTTGTTCGAAGTAATATTTTACACCATTAGATAAAGTATTATTATAATGTAAAATAGAAGGGTGAACAGCTAGTCCAGCAGGTTTATTTATTACTAAATAGTATTCATCTTCATATATAATATCTAAATTCATTTCTAAAGATACTATATTTTCACTTTCTTCTTCAAAATCAATAATAATTTCTACTGTGTCAAAAGGTTTTAAGTTATAATCTACAAATGTAGGACTACCATTTAATAAAATTTTTTTATTTTTCTTTAATTTAATTAATAATCTATCAGAAATTTGAAATTTAACTTTTAACAATTCTTTTATATTAAAATAATTATCATTAGGTTGTATACAGTATTTTAAATTCATTTTAAACCTCTGTTTTCTAAAATATATGTAGCCTCTAAATCAGCTTCATGAAGAGCCATAACTAAAGGATACTTTTCAAATACAGCACTAAGAGTATTATGAAGTTCCTTAGGCTCACTAAATCCCATATGCCATCTTATTGCGTACATCTCTTCCATACTGAGATTAATAAATTTACTAATCATCATAACAGATTTTTCTCCATGACCATATGGAATAGTATCATTTATAGAATAATAAGGTTCTTTTACCCATATACCATCTTCATTTTTTTTATTTCTCATTTCTACGCAATAATAATTTGCTTTACAAATATCGTGAAGTAAAGTAATAATTATTAATGTATCATCATTAACATTTAAAATGCTTGCAAATGGAAATTGAGTTAATTTTTGCTTTAAAACTTTATATACATTTAAACTATGCTCTAAAAGACCTCCTTCATAACTACCATGAAATCTAGTACTAGCAGGTGCTTTATAAAAATCTGATTTTTCAATCCAAGCTAACAGTTTATCCATTCCTTCTCTATTTGTACTTTTTAATAATTCAATGAATTCTTCTTTCATTACACGAACACCCTTTCAATATTAATCGTATTTATTATATAGTTTTTTATAAAAAGTGTCAAACTTTTCCTAAAGTACTTGTGCTTTTAAGAATTTCTTTATATAATATTAAAGTAGTTTAAATACAGAAAGGAAGAGTGCTAATGAGTTTTATAGATGATATTAAACAAAAAGCTAAAAGAGAAATAAAAACTATAGTATTACCTGAAGGTGGCGATTTAAGAGTCTTGAAAGCTGTTGATACTATATTAAAAGAAAAATTTGCAAATATTATTTTGATAGGTGATGAAAAAGAAGTTACAAAATTAGCAAATGAAAATAATCTAGATATTAATGGAGTAAAAATAATAAATCCGAACAATTTTGAAAAATATGAAGAGTATGCAGTTGCTTTATATGAATTAAGAAAAGCTAAAGGGATGACTTTAGAACAAGCAAAAGAATTGTTATTAAATGAAACATATTTAGGTATGATGATTGTAAAACAAGGATATGCAGATGGATTAGTTTCTGGTGCTTGTCATTCAACAGCAGACACATTAAGACCTGCGCTTCAAATTTTAAAAACTGCTCCTAATACTACATTAGTGTCTTCATTCTTTATAATAGTTGTTCCAAACTGCATATACGGAGAAAATGGCGTTTTTGTATTTAGTGATTGTGGATTAGTAAAAAATCCTAACTCAGATGAGCTTTCTGAAATTGCTATTTCGTCTAGTAAAAGTTTTGAACAATTAGTAGGAACACCTGCAAAAGTTGCAATGCTTTCATACTCAACTCATGGAAGTGCAGATTCAGAAGAGGTTCAAAAAGTAGTAGAAGCTACAAAATTATTAAAAGAAAAAATGCCAGATTTAATGTGTGATGGAGAATTGCAATTAGATGCTGCAATTATTCCAGAAGTGGCGAGAAGTAAGGCAAAAGAAAGTAATGTAGCAGGATATGCAAATACATTAATATTCCCAGATTTAAATGCTGGAAATATAGGATACAAGTTAGTACAAAGGTTAGCAAAAGCAGAAGCTTATGGACCAATGTGTCAAGGTATTGCTAAGCCAGTAAATGATTTATCAAGAGGTTGTAGCAGTGAAGACATAGTAGGAGTTGTAGCAATTACTTGTGTTCAAGCACAAGAAAATAATATATAAGAAAGGGATGTAAGAAAATGAAAATTTTAGTAGTAAACTGTGGAAGTTCATCATTAAAATATCAATTAATTGATATGGAAACAGAAGAAGTTATGGCAAAAGGTTATCTAGAAAGAATAGGATTAGGAGGTTCATTCTTAACACATACTGTAAATGGAGAAAAACATAGAATAGAGAAAGAAATTGCTAATCATGAAGAAGCAATGAATTTACTTTTAGAGCAACTATTAGATAAAAATTATGGTGTTATTTCTAGTTTAGATGAAATAAATGCTGTGGGACATAGAGTAGTTCACGGTGGAGAAAAATTTAGTGGCTCTGTTATTATTACAGACGAGGTTATAAATGCAATAAAGGAATGTATCCCGCTTGCGCCATTACACAACCCAGCAGGAATAACAGGAATAGAAGCTTGTAAAAAAGCATTACCAAATGTTCCAATGGTAGGTGTATTTGATACTGCATTTCACCAAACTCTAGAACCAAAAGCATATATGTATGCTATACCATATGAATATTATGAAAAATACAAAATTCGTAAATATGGTTTCCACGGAACATCTCATAAATTTGTTTCACAAAGAGTCGCAGAAGTAATGAATAAGCCAATAGAAGATTTAAAAATAATTACTTGTCATTTAGGCCAAGGTGCAAGTTTATGTGCTGTTAAAAATGGAAAATCTGTAGATACTTCTATGGGATTAACACCTCTAGCAGGTGTACCAATGGGTTCTCGTTCAGGCGACATAGATCCATCAATAGTAACATTTTTAATGGAAAAAGAAGGATTATCTGCTAAAGAAATGGATAATATATTAAATAAAAAGTCAGGAAAACTAGGTCTATCTGGAATAAGTGCAGATGATAGAGATATAGAAAAAGAAATACCTAATGGAAATAAAAGAGCAGAACTTGCTATAGATAATTTTGTATATCAAGTTGTAGGATATATAGGAAGATTTGTAGCACAAATGAATGGCGTTGATGTGATAACTTTTGCAGGAGGAGTAGGAGAAAACGGAATAGATGTAAGAGAGCAAATTTGTGAATACTTGGAATTTTTGGGAGTTAAGATAAATAAAGAAGCAAATAACTGCAGAGGCAAAGAGGTGGAAATATCTACATCAGATTCAAAAGTAAAAGTATTTGTAATACCAACAAATGAAGAACTTATGATAGCAAGAGATACCAAAGAATTAATAACAAAATAAAGCAACATATGTATTAAAATACTAAAAGATTACCTCACTCTATTTACATAATTTCATATTATATAGTAATTTGAAATTAGAAGGTGAGGTGATTTTTTTTGAAAATAAAAGACAAAAAAATTGGATTTATACTAACTGGTTCATTTTGTACATTTAAATATACTATTCCTCAAATAAAAAGAATTATAGAAGAGGGAGGAGTGGTAATACCAATAATGTCTAAAAATGCATATAACATGGATACAAAATTTGGCACAGCGTTAGAGTTTATAAAAGAGATTGAAGAAATAACAGGAAAAGAAATAATTCACACAATTCAAGGAGCAGAACCTATTGGCCCCAAAAATTTGACAGACATATTAATAATAGCTCCTGCAACGGGAAATACTATTGGAAAGTTAGCAAATGGAATAACAGATGATGTAGGAACAATGGCAACAAAATCACATTTAAGAAATAATAATCCTGTAGTTGTTGCAATATCTACAAATGATGCTTTATCAGGAAGTGCTGAAAATATAGGAAAATTACTTAATAGGAATAATTATTTCTTTGTACCATTTAGACAAGATAATCCCATAACCAAGCCACGTTCCCCAGTCTTTACGAAAATTGGATTTTATATTTTTTATATGTCTAAGTTTAAATGTTTAGTGATTGCTTGCTATGGGGAGGAGCTTCTTTAAATTTTATAAGTACAAAGCATTGACAATTATATATGAGTTATGTTATACATAATATAGTAGATTAAGACTCCGGAAACCTACGAAGCCCGGAGTTATTTTTATACATTATAATTATTACTTTTTTCTTCTAATAATTTAAAATTACAACTTAATTCTTTATAAAATCTAGCCATTTGACTTTTACTATTTTTAGTGACTATATTATAAATCTTTTCAGCTTTATCCATAATTTTTTGTTTGTTTTGAGGTTGATTTATGTAAGAATATTGTTCAGAAAGTAATCTCTTATATCCATAGCTTTTATTTTTTATGTCCAATAAGCAAACACATTCTTGAGGCACAGGTATCATATCTGAAAATCTAATAATTCCTAAATCTGTTTTCGTTTTAGTATTTATAATTTTAAAAAAGGTCAAATTATCTTTATAAGTTTTATGTTTTTGCTTTGGAGAAAATAAAGGGGCGAAATAATAATGTTCTTTAACTATAATTACAACTCCTATATATGGTCATTTTTCATTTTTATTATAGGCAATATGTCTATCGAATTGACTTAAATAACTTATATAATTATCATCTATGATATAAAAATTTAATTTTCCTAATTTGATTTTCTTATTATTTTTCATTAATTCCTCCAGTTACAAAGATAGGGGATACTTATTAGTACCCCCATAATTTTTCAGGAAACTCGTTTATAGTAAAACTAAAGGCTCGTTTCTAACCTAATGTTCAATAGGATATTCGTTTATAGGAGTGACTCCTAAAGGCTCATATCTAACCTAATGTTCAAGTTGCACTAGTTTATGAAGTTAATCAAAGGCTTGTGCTAGCCTAGTTTATTTGATAAATAATTTTATCAATATTAGTATATTCATTATATACTCATTTTATTTATAAAATCAATACCTTGTATTAATTTCACCTTAAAACTTTAGTAATATTTTGTTACATCTGCAATTTCAAATAAGTAAAAACCAGTGCAAAAAATTTATCCACTTTGTAAATAACCTGTTCACTCGATAAAGTTTGCTTTTCACACAGCAAACTTTATCTGAGTGTAATTTTGAAAAAGCAAGCTTTAAAAACGCTTGAAAAATCAACAAAAATCAAATCTAAAATTTATCCAAAATAATTTTCGGAATTTTGGAGATTATGGATAAACTTTTTTACCATAAACTGGATAAATTCTCTAGTGCGAAAACACTAATTAGCATACAGAGAGTTCAAAAAATTAGGGTCATATTCTCTAGAGTCAAAATTACAACTGTTTGTATTATATTTATTATTTTTATAATATTTTTTATTATCTTTGAACATATGTTGAATAGGTCCATTAACATTTGTTAAAGAGGTATTTAACTTTTGTTTAGTACCTAAATCCATATAAGATAATATTAATTTCTTAGGAATAATAAGCCTTGATTTTATCTCTTTGGAATTATTTTCATACATAAGTTGAATATCAATATAATTCTTTTTCACAAGAGAAGAAATCAACTTAGAAACTTGAGTTTCAGATATATTAAAAATATTGCTCAAATACTTGTTAGATAAACAGCAATTGCCAGAAGTTTTACTCTTATATAAAATTAAACATAAAATAAATTTTTCTTTATCAGATAAATTTTTATCAGTTAAAATTTGAAAAGGAATCCATAGTCCTTTAAAATCATTATTTGCATCCATATAAACCACATCCTTATTGTAAAAATAAATAAAAAAACATAACAAAAATTCAAATAAAATATATAACTGTTATAAAACAATATAACATTTATATTAAGAATTCAATATTTGCGAAAATTTATTTTTGCAAATACTTATAAGATGTTGGAAAAAGTTGAAAAATAAACCAAAAAGTTGTATAATATACTATAGTTAAGCTTTTTCCTAGTGCAAGATAGGGAATATCCATACATTTTCAAAATTAATTAATCGGAGGATGGTTTATGGAATATAAAGTAGTTTACTTTGAAAGATACTCTGAAGATGAGGTCATAACAACCTTAGAAGAAAAAGTTACAGAACTGTTATCACAAGGTTGGCAAACACAAGGAGGAGTTACGGTCATACGAGATACTCAGAATTTTTACCATGTATATCAAGCAATGGTAAAAGATAATTATCCCCCAGTTATACTGGGGGATAATTATGGAGAAAATAAAGGGCAGTAAAAGGATAAAAATAGTAGAAAAAAATCTATTATTGTGTTAGTATAGTATATGTAATAAATTTAATTTGGCAGTAATAAATGAAAGGAAAAAGTATATGAATGAATTAGTTAAAGAGTTAATAATGAATCTATATATAAAACAACCGTTTTTTTGGTTATTTATAATATTCGCAATATTAAGTACAATTTTTTATAAAAAATTTCGTGGATTTATGGGAGAATTTTGGGTAAAAACAGAATTAAATAAGCTACCAAAAGATAAATATATGATATTAAACAATGTAATGCTTAAAACAAATACAAGCACTCATCAAATAGATCATATTGTAATCTCTAAATTTGGAATTTTTGTTATAGAAATGAAAAATTATTATGGGTTAATTACAGGAGATAAATATAAAGATAAATGGACACAGTATTTAGGAAAGAAAAAATATTATTTTAACAATCCAATTCATCAAAACTACGGACACATAAAAGCACTAGAGGAAGTTTTACATTTAGATAAAGATAAATTTATATCAGTTATATGTATATCAAACCAAGCAAAAGTTAAAGTAAATGATAAAAATGTTGTGCAACTAGATAATATTAATGAATTTATAAAATCATATGAAAATGAAATAGTAGATGATAATTTAAATGAAATAAAGGATTTACTAGAGAAAAACAATATTACAGATAGAACTATAAAGAAGCAACATGTAAAAATCATTAAAAATAACATAAAGATTAGCAAAAACAATGAAAAAAATATGATATGTCCTAAATGTGGAAATACATTAATAGAAAGAAAAGGAAAATATGGTGACTTTATAGGCTGCTCTAATTATCCTAAATGCAGATATACCATAAAAAAATAAAATACAATATGGTGGTGATTAAACAAAATGATTAAAGATATTATAGAAGATATAAAATTAGCTGTTGATAATAAAGCGTATTTTTCAGCTCTAGCTTTAACTTTAACTATTCCAGATATATGCGGAAAAATAGAATATAAAAATTTAAACGACAAAGAAAAATATATCAAATGGTTTAATGAATGGATTTATAAATATGTTGAAATACCAAAATCAAATGATACTTGGTTTGAGGAGTATGATAAGCTAGCAATTTTTGACTGAGAAGTATGTTATGCATTAAGATGTTCATATTTACACTCTGGAAATTACGAATTATCTGAACATGGAAAAGGTAACATTAAAATCAATCGATTTGAATTATGTATTTCTAATAATGAATGGCTATTAGGCGATGCTCATGGCTGTTCAATATCTAATGACACTATAACTGAAGTACATAGAAGATTTAATGTAGAAAACTTAATAAAATATTTTATATTAGGAACAGAAGATTATATAGAAAAGTGTGGAGATACTTCAGATAAATATGCAACTATAAATATAATAAAATTATAAATGATAGATGCTATAAAATGAACTAAATTTATTTCAAGAAGAACTTAGACAAGAATATTATAAAACAAGAATGTAACGTAAATACACTCTTGTTTTTATTTTGCTAAAAAATTCGTTATTATAAATCAAATAAAAACTCAATATTAATAAAAAATTTCTTCCAATTTGTCCGATTTGCCTTAAAAATTACGACTTATATATATGAGGGGAGTATAAGGACAATCCTAAATGAATAACTTTACAATATGGAGGAAATCAATGAAAAGGGAAGAGGGCAAAGCAACAACTAATCAAAGAAAAAAAGAAATTAATTATTACTGTATATTTAATAATGAAAACGAACAATTATCGAACAAAGTAAAAAACATATTTAAAGAACATTTAGATTCCTTGAACTTGAAGACTCAAAAATAATTTGCTAGAATAGTCTTAGCAAGCAATTGCTAAGAAACAGAGGAAGTGAAAGAATGTTTTTTAGTAATGTAACAAACAATAATTTTAAAACAGCTATATACATAAGATTATCAAGAGAGGACGGAGATAAACAAGAAAGTGAAAGTATAGGAAATCAAAGAGATATAATAAAAAGATATATAAAAGAAAATGGATTACAATTTGTTGATGAATATGTAGATGATGGAATATCTGGAACAACATTTGATAGACCTGGATTTAATAGATTGATAAGAAACATAGAAGAACGGAAATATAAATATGGTTATAACAAAAGACTTATCGAGATTAGGAAGAGATTATATAAAAACAGGTTATTATTTAGAAAATTATTTTCCGGAACATGGAGTTAGATATGTAGCAATAACAGATGGTATAGATACTTTTCTAGATAGCTCTACAAACGATATAACGCCATTTAAAGCGATCATGAATGATATGTACGCAAAAGATATCTCTAAAAAGATTAGAAGCGTTGTAAAGGAAAAACAAAAGAAAGGCGAATATATGTGTACATTTGCACCATATGGATATAAAAAAGACCCAAACCAGAAAAATCATTTAATAATAGATGAAAATGTAAAAGATACAGTTATAGAAATATTTAATTTATATTCTAAAGGAAAAGGAACTAAATACATTGCAGAATATTTAAACAAAAAGAAAGTTCCATCACCTATGACATATTTAAAAAACTTATCAGAGCCAAAGAAATGGAATGATGTAACAATATTAAATATGATGAAAAGTGAAGCATATATAGGAAATACTGTATCAAATAAAAAGCCAAAATTATCATATAAATCAAAAAAGAGAATATTAACTAAAAAAGAACAGTATCTTGTTATACCAAATACTCATGAGCCTATAATAGATAATGAAACATATGAAAAAGTACAATTTTATTTATCTAATAGGGATATGAACAAAAAAACAAAACATGAGTTTTTATTTAGAGGGTTGCTAGAATGTCATACATGTCATTGCAAATTATCTATTGGAAGTAAAACAAGTGAAAATCCAATACCATACATAACATGTTCTCAATCAAGAAAAGGGAAATGTCCATCTCAACATATGAATTACAAAAAGTTTGAAAATCAACTATTACAATATTTACAAGACTTCTTGAAAATATATGTAAAAAAAGATTGGTTATCAGAAGTATATGAAAAATTCAAAACTGATACTGAAAGTATTATAGATAAATACAAAAAAGAAATAATAAGCATTAATAACAAAATTAATACTGTTTCAGAACAAATTGATAATATCTATTTTGACAAACTTAATAAAGTTATATCAGATGCGGATTATTTTAGATATACAAATAAAATACTCGCAGAGAAAAATGTATTAGAAAAAAGAAAACAGGAATTGTCAAATAATATAAATAACATTTTAGAAGCGGAAAAGAAAAGGGAAGATGATAATGAATTAGATAATATAATTAATGACTTTTTATCTATGAAAAACATCTCAAAATCCATGTTATTTAGGTTGATTGATAAAATAGAAATAGATGAAAATAAAAATGTATATGTTTATTTTGCATTTTCTAAGCTTAATATCTTAAATGAATCGATTAACAAAGTAATTTCATTAAAAGAATTATGCAAAAGAGACCTTGATACATATCATCGAAAAAATTAGTAAAAATAAAAAGACTTCATCGTTAGTATTTGATCCCAAATATATAATTCCTACACTGGAGTTTGCATTAGATAAAGAACAAATTCAACCTATACTAATTTAAGCGTTATTAAAGGAGAAATCTCCTATTTTTCCTATACAATGAAAAAGCCGATACTCTTATGAAAAAAATAGAATATCGGCATGGCCTAATTACCAGTAAAATATGTTGGGACCAATGTTTACAATTAGACTTAGAAGAAACACCAAGAAAAATGCGATGCCAATAGCCAATAATAGATACCATAGGAGTCCCAAAAATCCTATTCTTGTACCAACATCTGCTACAATAGTAAAATGCATAAGCAAGTATATTGCAAAAGCTATAACAAAAACTATAATCAGTATTACTACTAATTTGGCATTGTATACTTTCTTGATAGCTTTGAGACTATCCTTATCAATTGACGCATTTTCATTATGTTTCAGCCAAATACTTCTTGCTTTATTTCTTTCCACAACTATAGTCCTATTTTCAAGGTTGGTAATTACAACAATAGAAGAATCAGAATCTGACTCCTCTATTCTTACATTTGGTTTCCGAAAAAAATCAAATGCAAGTACAGTCAAAATAATGGCAACGAGTAAAAGAATGACTATCCGTTTGCTTCTTTTTTTCATAAAAACCTCCTAAATATAGCATTGCTATTATTTACTATTATATTATATAACATTTACGCAAGAAAATCAACTAAAATTACTTAATGGATTGCTTTCAACGGCATTGCGCACTTGTTCATTGTCTACATGAGTATATATTTCAGTTGTGGAAATGCTAGCATGACCTAATAATTCTTGTAATGCTCTTATATCTACATTGCCATATTTGTACATTAAAGTAGCAGCAGTATGCCTTAATTTATGTACAGAATATTTATTTATATCTAAACCAGCTTTAAGCAATTCCTGTTTAACAATATATTGCACGGTTCTATTACTAATGCGCTCTCTACGTTCACTTAGAAATAAAGCATCTCTGGAATCATATTGTATGTTTTCTTTGGGCCTAGCATTAATATAATCATTTATTGCATTTATACAAGCTTTATTTAAATAAATAGCTCTTTCTTTATTTCCTTTACCAATTACATTAAGTTTACATTCTCCAAAATCGATGTCTTTCATATTTATACCGACTAATTCAGATAAACGCATACCGCAATTTAAAAACAAAGTAATTATTGCAAAATCTCTTTCTTTATTACGATTTTCTTCTGTAGCAGTAATATTTAAAAGCCTTCTACTGTCATCTAAAGATAGGTATTTAGGAATACGTTTATCTTGTTTAGGAGTTTCTAATGTTTGTGCAGGGTTTATTTCTAATATGTGGGCTTTATTTGTTAAATAATTAAAAAATATTCTTATGGTAGATATTTTCCTAGCACGAGTTGCAGCTTTTGCATTAAGATTTGTTGCTAAATAAGCTATAAATGCATGAATATCTTCTAATTTTATATTTTTTAGTATATCAACAGGAAAATCATTAATATTAATTTCCTTAAAGTCTGTTTTATTTGTTAAATGAAAGTGTATTTTCATATATTTAAGAAACATAGCCAAGTCATAATTATATTCTTTTATAGAATTAGGAGATTTATTCAATATGGTTATAGAATAATCTAAAAAAGAATTAAGAAAATCTGGATTTTGCTCTCTACTAATCATTTGTTTCACACTCCAATATATAATTTATATGTATATTATATAACAAAGAAGAAAAAAAGCAAATAGCGTTATTTGCTATATTGTTTATTTTAATTTTTATTTTTATTTTATCAATTATTGAAAAAAGTATATATTTGTGTTATTTTTATTATATAGAAAGATAATTAACAATGTAATACCTCAAGGAAGTATGTTAGGTATATTTAATAATTAAAAGGAGGTATATTAGAATGGATGAATTTAAAGTTATCGTTGTAATGAATGAAGCTATGATAGGTGTGTTAAAAGATAAAAATTCTGATTATTCAGTAAATTTAAAAATTCAAGAATACTTACAGGATGAGGCACTATTTTTTAAGATTAACAAACAAAATGCTTATAAAATTTTGCAAAAAGTTGGAGTAAAACAAGAACAACTGGATAGGGTGTATAAGAAGTTAATATCGCCTAATACATTTTATGATTTATTAAATAAAGGCAAAATAAAAGCTGATGATGATAGTATAGTTGTTAAATATGATGTTTATCGGTTATAATAATTTGTTTAAAAAACCAAATTAAACTAGTAATATAAAAAATGGAGGAATTTATAAATGAGTGATGAATATATAAAAAAATTCTACAATGAAGTAAATGAATCATTAGAAGGAAATTATAAAATAATATTGGAACCTAATAGAAACCTTACAGATGAATGGATTGAATATGACCAAGTAAAATGGGAATTGGACGAGTCACTTCAAAAATTAGTGAATACATTATTGGAAGAAGATACAATTGATTTTGAAGAAAAAGTTTTAAGAATATATAAATATATATGTTTGAATTATGTATATGATGATAATGTTCTATATTTCTTCAAAAAGGATTCAAGCGATCCGAATAATATAAAATATATAGCAGTAGATTGGTATGGAAGAATAATTGATAAAAAGTGGAAGGAAAATAGAAAAAATCATAATAGAAGAGTATGTTATGAATTTGCTAGATTTTATGCCAAAGCAATAAATGAAATGCTAATAGGAAATGATAACTGCGAAGCTTTTATGCTTGGAGATAAGGAAAATTTACATTATGTTGTGGGATTAACAGGTAATGAATATAGCATTATTTTAGACCCAGATGATTTTAATAATATAAAAGATCTTACTAGATTAAAATTAGGACTTACAATTAATGGAATAAAAATACTTAGAGATAATTCTGGAAAATTTCAAAAAGCTGTTGATAAATTTAATCAGGATAAAAAAAATGAGTTGCCTGAAGTAGAAAAAACAAGGGAAAATTTAAAAGATGGAAACTTTATTGAATATTTTAAAAGTGTTGTAGAAATATTAAAAAGTTATAATATTGATTCACAGGGATTTTATGAATATATGAAATCAATAGTTGAACAAGAAGAGATAGAAACCGAAAAAGTATGGAAAAAAATTAATGGTGACAATGAAAAGAGATATGCAAGATGTTCTATTTTTAACTTAGATTCTAAAACATATTTACTAGATAGCGTGGATAAAACATTAAGTATAATTAACAATGAAAATTTAGATAAGGACACTTTTGTTTTTAATCCAGAGGAAAATGAATATCCTTATTATGGAGGATAATTGAAACAATAAAACACAATTAATCTATAGTATAAGGAGCAATTAAAATGAGTATAGATATAGAAAAACTTATTAGGTTAAATAAATTGATAAGTGTACATTTTAGGAAAAAACATATAATTGTATTGGATCCAAAACAGAGAGAAGAATGTGGAGATAACGAGGAGTTAAAAGAAGATATAATATATGATCCAACAGAATGGACTTTACCAGAGAAATTGCATACATATGTAGAGAATTTGTCTGAAGAAAATCAATTAACCAATGAAGATAAGATTTTACTGATTTTTGAAAAGTTATGTAAAGACTATGTATATGATGACAACTTAATATCTTACATAAAAAAGGTGGATGATGATGTATTTAGCTTACCTGATTGGTATGGTAGAGATATTGATCATGAATGGGAAAAAAACAGAGAACCACATAATAGAAGAATTTGCTTTGAACTATCTAGATATCTTGCAGAAGCATTAAAAGAATTATTAAAGGACAATGATGATTTTAACATCTGCATTCTCTGGAATAAAAATCTCACGCATTATTTCGTTGGATTAACATGCAGAGACTATAGCATAGCATTAGATACAGACGATTTTTTTAATATAAAAGACCTTACAAGATTAAAGACAGGTTTAACTCCTAAGGGAGTAACAGTTCTAGAGGATAGAAAAGGCAAATTTAAGAATGCACTTGAAAGATTCAATGAAGGAAAAACTGAAGATGCTATTAACAAGATTGAAGAGGAAACAGCTGATTTTACTGAAACTCAAAATCCTAATGAATTGAATGAAGAGATTGTTTTCTTAAAAAAAGCAATGGAAGTATTAGCAACAAAATATAATGTTGATTCACAAGGAATATTTGAATATATGAAAGAAATAATAGATATTCGATTAGGATCAGAAAATAGAGAAAAAATATGGAAAAAAATAGAAGGAGAGACTAATACATCAACTAGGTATATAAGATGCTTAGTTATAAATATGGATGGGCAAAAATATTTAATTGATGGTGACGAAAGAGTATTACGTCCATTTAATGAAGAAGAGTTAAATAAGAAGAGACCAACTTTTATACCATATAGTGATCTTTCTCGTGGAGGATTCGATTACTATGACGGAACGTAATAAATAATATACTATGTTAAAACAATTGAAACAGTTGAATTTGCAGATAAATTGTGATAAAATTATTACGTATAATAAAATATAAGAAAAGGAATAATGAGTTATGAAGGAGAAGAAAAAAATATTAATTGTTACAGCTTTTCCTACACATGGTGCAGGAAGTGGAGCATTGATAACAACACAATCAAAATCATATGTAGAAGATGGACATGAAGTAGTTATAATAACGGGAAATAATAGAACAGATTTTGATAAATTAGATGGAGTAAGGTACCATGTTGTACCATTTACTGCAGAAACAGAAAATCCAGAAAAAATAGAAGGACAATGTGATTTCAACTACTTAATGTTTACAACACACACTGAAAGCACGGCAAACTTCTGGAATGCAAATCTAGAACAAATTGAAGAATATATGCAAGTTTTTGAATCAGCAATAGGTGAGGAAATTGGAAAATTCAATCCAGATATTGTACATGCTCAGCATAATTGGATAACAAGTAGCATACTTTCAAAGTTTAATAAACCAGTTGTACTTACAATTCATGGAACAGATCTAATGGGTTATGAAAAATCAATTGAAGAATTACAAAAAGTTAATCAAAGAATAGAAGAAGTAAAGCAAAAAGCTTTAGATGGCAAAGATACGCAAACAATACAAAATATGGAAGAATTAGAACACGTATATAAAAAATATTCATCAAAAAAGCAAATATTAAGAGATATAAAAAAATTAATGGATAATGGGAAAATACAAACTACAAGAGAGCAATTAGAAGAATTAGTAAGATTATATGATGAAAAAACCAAATATGAATTATATATTAAATATGCTGAAAAGTCCGCTAAAACTGCCAATAGAATAATAGTAATATCAGAAGATCAAAAGAAGGAATTTATAAGATTATTTCCAAATAATCAAGATAAAGTAAGATTATTAGAAAATGGATATGATGCTCAAACATTCTATATGGATGAAGATGTGAAAAAAGATGCGGTTTTACCAGCAGATAAATCAGATTATGATAATCTAGTATTATTTGTTGGAAAATTTGCAGATTTTAAAGGAATAGATGCATTATTAAATGCTGCTAAAATATATGAGAGCGACATGAAAGAACTAGGAAAAAAAGTAGAAACTCTAATTGTTGGTTCTGGAGCATTGGATGAAAAATTAAGAGAACAAGCTACTCAATTAGGATTAGAAAACACACACTTTTTAGGCAGAAAAAGTCATCAAGAAATTTGTAAATTACAAAATCTAGCAGATGTATCTATAATACCATCAAGAAATGAACCTTTTGGACTAGTTGTAATTGAAGGAACTGCATGTGGTCATCCAGTTATTGCAACAAACGCAGGCGGAATACCGGGGATATTAAATACTGAAAATGCAAATATTTCAGATAAATCACAAACATATAAAACACCACTTGGAATTCTAGTACCACCTTTACCAGATAGAAATGATAAATTAGATGATAAACAAAAAGATGAACTTGACAAATTTATGACAGAATATGTGGTGACAAAAGATGAAGATAAAGATAAATTAATTGACGAAATTTGTAATAATTTAAATTTGCCAAAAGATTTTGTTATAAATTATACAAATGCATATATGCGAACTATAAAAGGAATAAGTGATAGTGTGATTGAGATAGTTTCAAAAAAAGGTGAATTTAACAACGAAGAAATTGCAAAATATACTAAAGATAGGTACTCTCAAGACACTATAAGAAATAAACTTTTAGGTATATTTGATGAAGCTGTTCGAGATCATAGTATGGCACAAGATAGATAGTAAATAAATTAGTCAGGGCTTATCAGCAATGGTAAGCCCTTGATATTACCGAGCAAGTAGCTAAAAATAGCAAAAAAGTTGCAAAAGAAAGCGTAAAAATGACACAAAGAGCAATAAAAATATCCAAGAAAGCAGTAGAAACTACTATAAAAGCTACTAAGGTTGCAGTTAAGGCAACTATAAAAGCAGTAAAAGCAATAATTGCTGCAACAAAAGCTATTATATCTGCAATAGTTGCTGGAGGTTGGGTAGCAGTTGTTATAATTTTAGTAATTGCTCTTATTGGAGGATTTATAGTTGCAATTTTTAATAGTAATGGAGATGCAGATTATGATACTTCTCAAATTCCAAATAGTGAAATAATATTAGTTGCAAAGGCACAAATAGGAAATGAGGGAGGAGATAAATTCTGGAAATGGTATGGCTTTGATGAACATGTTGCATGGTGTGCTTGTTATGTAAGCTGGTGTGCAAATGAATGTGGTTACATAGAAAAAGGAATAATACCAAAATTTTCTGTTTGTACTGATGGTATAAATTGGTTTAAAGATAAGAATGAATGGCATGATAGAGGAGAAAGTTATTACCCTATAATTGGAGATATAATTTTCTTTGATTGGTATGATGAAAATGGTAATCAAGATGGGACAAGTGATCATGTTGGTATTGTAACAAGAACGGACATAACTAATAGAAATATTTATACAATAGAGGGAAATACAAGTAATAAATGTGCAGAAAGAATGTATTCATTTGATGATGTACAAGTTATGGGCTATGGTAGTCCAAAATATGAATAAAATATGTATCAAGCAAGGTTAATAGCTCTGCTTGATACATGTATTTTTTTGCCTAAAAATAAAGACTATTGCTAGTCCTTATTACTCTCTTGATAAGTATTATCGAAAATTGAATCTGTAAAAAATTCTCCTAGAGAAATATTAAATCCCTCACAAATATGAAGTAATGTGTCTAATTTAATAAGTTCTGTTTTACCGCTCATAAAAGTAGAAATAGTAGAACAAGGAATGCCTGTAGATTTGCATAAATCCCATATTTTCATTTTTTGAGTTTTTAAGTAATATTTAATTCTTTTTCGTATTGCATCTGATAACTTCATATCTTTCACACCCCTTTATATTATGTATAAATTCAATAAAATTATATAAAATCATGTTTTCATATCACTTTGGCGAACTGAAAAAATGTAAAAAAATTTCAATTTGTCGAAGTAGTTTGTTGCGTTGAAATAGGGTTTATGATAAAATATACAACAATGAAGAGAGGTAGTAAGAAATGGAACAATTAAAAGAACAATTCCCAGTATATACTCCAGATTATGTATTAGATGAAGTAGCTTATTATTTTCAAAAAATAGCAAGAGGAGGATCTGATGTATTTACTTTGGACAATGCAATATCTTTGGTAAATATGGCAATAGTAAATGATAGAATTAATGATGAACAGGGAAATATAATCAAAGATAAAATAAGAGATATAAAAAGTAAACAGATTAGCACTTTGTAAAGTTCAAATACTTTACGGAGCGCTATTTATTTTTTTTGATTTTTATGATATACTTGTAGCAGTTAGCAATAGGAGTGAGGATAAATTGAAAGACAAGGAAATTATTAATATTATAGAAAAACATTAAAAGAAAAATTGAATAAAAATACGGACTATATTAGATATACATTTTATGAATTAAGAGTTAAATATAATTTATCTGAGCAAGATACAGATAGATTTTTAGATTTAATTAGAACTAAATTACAAAATGAAAATTATAAAGTTTATTTTACAGGAACAAAATTTGAATATAAAGATGCAAAAATGAAAGTCCAAGATAATGAATTAATGATTGCAGTAAAAGAATAGAAAGAGGATATAGATATGAATTTACTAAATGAATGTACAAAAAATGAAGTAGAATTGATAAAAAAAGCTGGTATTAAATTAGAAAATAAAGATTATTCGACAGAAGAACTAAAAAGGTATGAAACAGAAATTACTGAATATATAATGTCCCATAGTTCTAAAAATGGAGATATTAGTAAATTGAGTAATGAATATAGTGGTATATTTAGAATTTTTGACAAATAAATAAAAAATACATATTTCTATTGTTCATATTATAACATCATACTCTAGTATTATAAAACAACACTTTCAAGTATAATTATACATAAATTAGGTATAAATATATATGAAAGGCGATAATATGAACAGTAGAAATAAGTTATATAAAAAAGAGAATAAAACTATTCCGAAGTCAATAAATATTGATGATTCTTTATATGAGAAGATTAGAAAAGCCACAGAAAAAGTCTATGATGCAAAATTAAGTGATATTATCAATGTTGCGATGGAAGAGTATATAGAAAGAAATAATCCAACTTATTATGCAAAACCAAAAACAGAATCTGTAACATATAGAAATTTGATGTTAAGAAAAAGTAATATAAAAAAATTTAATGAGTATCATCAAAAAACAGGTATTTCATTTACAAGATTAGTAAATGGAGCTATAAAGGAGTTTTTTGAAAATAAATGAACTTTTTAAATAATAGTAGGAAGAATATAATAAATCTTCCTATTTTTTGTAACATTTTTGTAACAAAAATGTAATACAAATGTAAAGAAATTACATGGTCTGTATTGTTGTATTTTTTGTGATTTTATGATATAGTATTTTCTGTAGAATTATAGTACAAAGGAGCTTTTTATGGAGAAGTTAGATTTACAAATCTTTAGAGAGTTAAGGCAAGAAATTATAGATTATATGAACAAATATAGAGAGGCAGAAGAGAGAGGAGAATATCTTTCTTATGAAGAGGAAGAACAATTTTTAGCAAGATATAAAGAAATTATAGAGATATTGTCAGAACATGATTTAAGTGATATAGATTTTGAAGAATGGAGAGGAATGCTTTTATTTGCAGACGAAGATAATCCATTAGATTTTTCAAGAACTAAAGCAAATATAGATTTTTCTATTATTGGGGAATATGATGCATATAAAACATTTCCTAATTTTAAAAGTTGTCAAATAAAAAATTTTGATTTTGAAAAATATGATTATTCTCCAGAAATGTTTGATGAAGAATTTAGAAAAGAAAATGAAGGAAGATTTTTAAGTGAGAATATACCAGAAGAAGTATCTGATAGATTTTATAAAGGGGAACTTACTTTAACAGATATTCAAAATAATCCTGAATTAGCTAATAAAATTGAAGAAAAAAATCTAGCTTATGGATTAAGAGATATTTATAAAATTATTGGTAGAGAAGAATTTTGCAAATTAGATGCACAATTCATTGATGCAACAAGATATAGTTGGACAGAATTACTTAATTCTAATCCAAATTTAAGAACAGCAGAAGAAATTATGCCTGTTTTATATAGGTCTGCAAGAGAGCAAATAATTGGTTATTCAAACGATGATGTAAATAGAAGATTTTACCATAGGCAAGATCAGTTCGGAGATAGATTTAGAGAAGAGAATCCAGACTTGTTTTTAAGTGAGGAAGTACCAGAAAGTGTTAGAGAACATTATTATGGACATTATCTATCAATGAGAGAGTTTAGCGAAAATTTAGAACACTTTGAAGGAAAAACAGTAGCACACTCCTTTAGTTCTTATGGCGATGAGAAAAAAATAATAAGTTTATATGGAGAGGGTATATATCAATTATTTGCAGATTATAAACCGATAATAGATAGATTACTAAATGATTATACTGCAATGCAAAGTATAGAAGTTCCTACTGGACCGATAACAGAAGAACAAAGAAAAGAAATAATGAGTACGGCACTTACAACTTATATTACTAGGAATGGTTTTGAGCAACTTCAAAATTGGGATGAATTTAAAATGATTTTAGATTTTATTCCTATGGAATATTTACCAGCAACTCCTAGTACAAGAGAATTTATAGAAAAATATGGACTTGATAAAATTATAGAATCTGGTCTTGATATAAAATATTTATTTAAAGACCAAAAACTAACTAATATAGAAGAAATAGCTAGTTTAAATGGAATTGAACTAGAAGATATAAAGAAATTAGTTAGTAGAGATAGTCAAAGAATATTAGATAGCTATGATGTAAAACAACTTTTAGAGTATGGAATAACAGATTTATCAGAATTATCTGAAACTACAAATGATTTAAGCCAAATTAGAGAAATGCTTAAAAAAAGACCTTTAGACTTAATTGATATGGGAAGATATCAAGATGCAAAAAAAGAGTTTATAGAGAAATATGGAATTGACAACATTATTGCATTAGATGAAGAAACAAATGGAATGTTTTCTCATCAACTATGGCAAAATGATATATATATGACTATGTTAGCACAAGCAGAAGGAAGAACTCCAAAATTAGAAGGTTATGAACAACTTACATATGAACAATTCAGAGATAGAATGTATGAAATTTTATTACATGCAAGAGATGAAAGAGGAGTATTAACATCATGGGATTATCAAGATTATGACTTTATACAAGGAAAATTTAGAGAAGAACATCAAGATATATTTTTAGATGGAGAGCTTCCAGAAGATGTAAAAAAAGCTTTTTATACAAGACACATGACAGCAGAGATGGTAAGACAAAATCCAGAGCTTATTCAATTATTACAAGGTAAAGATTTAAGTAGGGCATTTTCACAAAAAATGACTGCTGGTTTAAGTATGACAATGCAAGATAAAGATGGAAATGCTATTGGAGGACTACCAAATACAGTAAATATGGCTGAATATCTTTCAAAGGAATTAGGGCAAGAGGAATTTCTGAAAATATGTGCTGATTATGGAAAATGTTTAGACAGTATTGGAATAATGACAAAAGGCGAAATTTCAGTAAAAAGTGTAAGAGAAACAATCGAACAAGCAATATACAAGGGAATAAAAGAAAAAGGAATAGAGTATTTTGAAGATTTGCCATTAAGTTTTCAAGAGAAACATCCAGAGTTATTTTTGCCTAAAGAGATTGATGAAGATGTAAGAAAAAGATTCTATGAAGGAAAATTAACTTTTTCTGATATTAGAAGAAATCCACAAATAAAAGAATTATTACTTACTAAAGACATAAGTGTTGGATTTGGCAAGTTAAAATATGGACAGCAAATGCTTGGTGGAAATGGTGGACGATATATTAATCCAATATGGGAAAAACTATCTGAAAGAGAAATAATGGATTTAGCAGAAGAATATGGAGATTACTTAAAGGATGTAAATGCTGATGCTTTTAGAGAAGATCAAACTGAACAAGATAGAATTAGTGAAGTAGAAAAAATAATAGAAAATAATATTTTAAACAGAAGTCAAATGGTAGAGCAAAGATTTGGTCGTCCAAGAAAAGTGATTCATGTAAATTCCCCATTTAATGAAAATGTACCAGACTTTTTTAAAGATAAACACCCAGAAATGTTTTTAGATGAAAATGCTCCAGAAGAACTAAAAAATAGCTTCTATGATGGCGGTACACTAACTTTCCAATTAATAAAGGATAATCCAGAGTGGAGAGAGTTTTTAAAAGGAAAAGATTTAAGTAGAGCATTTACAGAAGAATATAGTGAATTGTTTAAAAGATTTGATAATGCTACTATAATGAAGCTAGGAACAAGAAACCCAGAAACTATTGAAAAAATGGTACAAAATCATAGAGAAGATGTATTAGAAAATTGGTATAAATCTACAGGAGGAAAATTTGTACCACATCATGTAGTTATGCTAAATTTTCCAGAGGGCGAAATAGATAGTTTTCTTGGTAATAGCAAAAGATGGTCGCAACTAATGAGAATAGACAATTATAACTTAAACGATGATGGTAAAGCAGCAATTTTAAAAGCATCTTATGCTATGGGAGTATTTCAAGGAAATGATGACGGATTTAATAAAACAATGAAATTGTTTACAGATGTTCCTCAAGAATTAACACAAGAAGAATATGAAAAAGTTACAAGTATGTTTAGTGGAGCATTTGATCCATTTAGATGGAGTGGAAGTAATTTTGATCCTGAACAAAAAGATAAAGAAATGAAAAGTTTATTTGAACAGGCATATATTTTAAACGATGAGGGTAAATATGTCTTTAGTATGGATAAACAAAAAAATAAAGATAGTGTTAGAATGGTAAGAGAAATACTTGAAAAAGCTCAAATACCAAGAATATTAACACCAGAAAAAGCTCATCAAATGTTTGACTCGTTTGCAATGGAATACAATCCTGACTTTGTAAGATTCTTTAATGACAATATAGAAGAAATATTATCTAATCCAGAATATACAAAAGATATTGCAACGATACAAAGACAATTTAAAGATATAGTAAGAACAAATGCTGGTAGAAGATTAACTCTTGATGTAGCACAGGATTATATTAAAAGTATTGTATATACAGATATTGAAGTTGGAAATGAGGGAGTTGCAGAACAAGCAAAAATAGCAGGATATTCACAAAAAGATTTTGAGGCAATACAGAGTTTATTTAATGAAGGCGAAGTAAGAGATTTCTCGAGTATTCCAAGAATACAAGGAAGTACAAAAGGATATACTTATGAAATGCTTAGATGTGATGATCCACTAGCTTTAACAATTGGAACACTAACTGATTGTTGCCAAGAAATACATGGAGCTGGACAGACAAGTATGGAACATAGTGTTGTATCTCCAGATGGTAGAGTATTTTGTGTAAGAGATGCAGAAGGAAGATTGGTTGCACAAAGTTGGTTTTGGAGAAATCAATATACAGGATGTTTTGATAATATTGAAATACCTCACAGAATATTTGAGCTATATGAAAAAGAGCATCCAGATGTTGGTAGAAAAGGATTAACTACTGATGTATTAGAAGTTTATAAAAAAGCAGCTCAAGATTTAATGCAAGAAGATGCAAGAGTTTATCAAGAACTATTGGATAATGGAACTATTACTCAAGAACAATATGATGCATTACTACTAGGAAAAGTTACAATTGGTTTAGGTTATAATGACATTGCTGATGCAATACAAGCTGACAAAACAATACATCAAGAAACTGATAGAGTTGGGGTAAAAGGAACAGATAGATTACCACATCCATACACAGATGCAGGTACACAATATACAATTGTAGAAAGGGAAGGTACTGTAAAATCAGAACATGAAAACTTATATGTTCATCAAGATGATGTACCTGTATTTGATGGAACAAACATGTCTAGCACAGTATTGCTAACAATGAAACGAATGGAACAAGCAACAGAAGGAGATAATTTAGCATATTTAAGTGAAAGAAGTGATGAGGAAAATCTACCAAAATCACAAAGAATTATCAATAGCATAGCTAGAGAATATGGACTTGATCCAAATGATACACGAGTAATGGCTACAGCAAGAATTGCTCTTATATATAGTAAAGACAAAGATAATAAGGTAAAAATAGGCGATTTATTATCTTCGCCATTAAAAACAGGATTAACTGAAGAACAAAAACAAAAAGCTACAGCACATATAATGCACCAAGTTAAAAAAGCATTAAAACAAATAGGCGTACAAGATTCTGAAGTTGATTTATCATCATTAAGTGAAGAACAACAACAGATGCTACAATCTGTTATGCAAGAAATAGAAAAAGAAAATGATGAAAGAGGTGAAAGATAATATGGATAATATAAGAGAAATATTAGGAAATGCAACAATGGCTTATACTAATATGGATGCAAATATTGATGGAAAAAAAGTAGTTCAAAATATATTTGAACTATTAGATGAGAACAAAGAAAGTATAGAAAAAGCGAATAAAATAGATGTAAAAAATAATAATGGATTTAAACTAAACTTTGATATGTTTCAAAAACTAAATAATGAAATAAATGCTATTGAAGATGTTTATAGAAAAGTTATATCTATGAATCAAAATGAAAATAATTATTTAGAGGGAAAACAAACAGATAATTTAGGAACTATATGTCTTGTTTATGATGGAAACACATATTGCTTATTAGAATTAGTTTTAAAAGCAATATTGACACATAATAGTATAATTATAACAAGCGAATCTGATTATATGAAAGCTACAAATGAACTAATTGTAATATTAATTCAAAGAATATTAGAGGCATATAACATAGATAAAAACTTGGTACAAATATTATATACAAGTAGAATAGAAGAATTATTATCAAACAGCACAAGTATAAATAAGGTATTTGCTATTGGAAATAAAGGTTTTCAAGATAGAATAAGAAAAGCATCAAAAGTTGAAGTTATTAGCAAAGGATATAATTATTTTGACTTATATATTGAAGATTTAACCAATTTAACTTTCATCAAAAAAATAGTGAAAGAAGAAGAAAATATAGATATATATGTAAAAAGTGGGTTAAAAGTTCCTTTTGAAGATTATATTGAAGTAGAAGATATTGATGAAGCAATAGCACAAATAAATTTTAATACATCAGGATATAGTAGTAGCATATTTACAGATAATAATCAAAATGCATCAGTATTTTTAAGAGAAGTGAAAACAGATAATGTATCAGTAAATAGTAGCCCATTAATTGAGGGTAATATTGATATAGATATTAATTTACTTTTAACAAGAAAGAATATGTTTTATCCTAATCCTTTAGCAGAGGGAACAGGAAAAAATAAATTTGAATTTCCAACAGCGAAAGCTATTCTTGAAAAAAATAAAAATAGAGCAGAACAAGCAATGATAGAAGAAATGCAAAAAGAAAACTCTAAATTAAAAGCAAATAGTGAACAATTACAAAAACAAGCTAAAATCCAATTAGATCAAAAAGAAATGGAAGTAAACGATTTAAAAAGACAATTATATGAATCTCAAAGTCTTGCTAATAAATATATGAATATCTTTAGAAAATCATTTTTTAGTAGATTATTTAGTGGATTAAGAAAAGAAGATATTGAAAATGATACAAAATTGCTTTCATAAATACATTAAAAATCATAAGACAAGAAGAATAAAGGATAAAATATATCAATAATCTTCTTGTCTTTGTTAATAAGTGAGGTATAAATGAAATTATCAGAATATTGTGATAAAAATGAAACATTGTGGTATAAAATAGAACAAGAAAATGTTGAAAAATTAATTAAATATATAAATAATAATATAGATGATGACTTATTTAAAATTGCTAATACTAACGATAGTCTAGATGTATTTAATAAATTAAAAGTATGGCTTTTAAAATTCTATAATAAACCATTATTAGATGGATTAAACTATATTGGAGCAGATTATGAAAGATTTAAAAAAGGCTTGATATATTCACTAATATTGGGAGTAACTAGAAATAAATCAAATACAGATTTATTATATGATGTTTTAAAATCAGCTAATATTATAGAAAAAATGATTGTATATGAAGATGATACTTATGAAATTATTTCAAAAGACTTTGGAAGAATACAATTTATGAAAGCAGAAGACAGCTTTATAAATGATAAAGAAACATTGGATTTTATAAACAAATTAGGAGATAAAATTCAAGATGGATGCCACCAAATTTCATTTTATTTAATAGAAAAATATGAAATATTTAAGGCAGTAACATCAATATGTAAAAAAGGTATAGATAATAGTTATTATCACTCATTTATACTTGATGATGAAAATAATGCTATTGATTTTACAGCTAATTTAATTATGCCAAAAGAACAATATTATTTATTGCAAGAAGTTAATGAATTAAATTGCATAAGTTATAAAGAATATTTAAAAGAAAAAGATAATTCTATAAAGTTTGATGAAAGTAAAACATTATACAATCTTTTAAGAAATGCAGTATATAAACAATATTTAGAAGAAAATAAAGCATAATAATATCGTTTATTTTAAATTATAGATTGGAGATAAAATGGATTTGGAAACAAAAAAACTAATTAATAATGGAACTATAATATGTGGAAGAATAATACAAGAAAATGGAATTGTAAGATTTGAAAGAATAGATCCATCACAAATAGATAGTATTCCAGAAGATAAAAGAGGATTTGCAACAGCATCTATGGGAAGAGCTATCTTTACAATTGATAAAGATGGTTCAATTCACAATTTTAAAGGTGTTGATTCACATTTATCTACATCAGAGTTAGGTCCAATGGACTTGGTAAATGCAAGATCTATTGAATATGCTCCAAGAACAGATGGATATAAAGTTAGTGCAGTAGTTTTTAATGACAAAAAACCAGAAATTAGAATAAATGGAACATCTCCATTGGAAGATATTGAAATTGAGGGAGATATAAACAAAAAACTAGCAAAAATGGGAATAAAAGTACCTACTATTAGCTATATAAGAGAAATACCACAGGATTTTAGTATAAAATATGGGCTTCCAATAAAAGTAGATGGTAGTTTAGAAGAGTTTGAATCTGATTATGCAGTTGAAGATGATGAACGAAAAAAGAGATTAGAAGAAGTTTATGGCAGTAATTATTTACAAGAGCTAGGAGAAAATCAAAGACCAGAAAGTATGAGAGAATATTTACAAAGAATAGGCTTTTTATCATCTCCAAAGGTTCAAGCAAATATAGGATCATTGGGATATTCAATGCAAGATTTTATTGATGCAGTAGATAGCTCTTATTCAAGAGGGCAAAGATATGGTCAAGCAGAAAGAATTATGGGTAGTCCTTTTAGAATTTCAGATTTAGAAACTTGTTTAGCAAATGGTAACACAGAGCAATTGCAAACTATAATGGACTTTTCAGAAAAGCAAAATCGTAATTTCACAGAGCAATTAGCAGAAGTTTTTGGGAAAAACATAGCTACACTTATGAGCAATGGTTGGGAATGTGAAAACTTAATACATAGACAAGATTTTTCACTTACAGGAGAGTTTTGCGATGATTCGTATTTTGATATATTTGAAAAACAAGCAGAAATGAAAGAAAAATATAAAACAGAACCATACAAGGCAGATGCATTAATGGGAGAAATAAGACGAAAATATACAGGACAAGTTATGCACATTGCATCATGTATTAAAGTTGTTCAAAATGCTATGTCAATGACAGGTAAAAGTCAAGAACAAATTGATAGTATATTAGAAACATTTGTAGGAAGTTTTGCTAATAATTTAGATTTACAAAAAATTGGACAGTTATTTCAAATTGATGAAAAGGCTGTAGAAGAAGTTTTAATGAGAGAATTTAGTGTAGGGCAAAATTGGACAGAAAAAATGGCTGGACAAGATCGAAAAGAAGGTTTAGTTATGGATGAAGCAATATATAATTCACATATTGAAAATGAAGAATTTTATGCTAAAGTTTCTGAAATGATTACTGAAAGAATAAGGGCAAGACAAGTTCAAAAAGGTAAAGATGGATTTGCAGATTGTATAGAAGATGATAAAACAAGATTATCTAATATGCAGAATGCCACTAGAACAACTAGAAATAATGTATTAGGAGATGTTAATATAGAACATGCTAATGATGAACAAAAATTAGAATAGAGGTTAAAAATGGTTAGTGTAAAAAATGCAAATGCAATGGCAGAAGTTATTTATTATTTAAAAGGAATAAGACAAGAAGATGTAGATAAAATACCTAAAAAATTCATACAATTTCTTAATGAAAATGCTTCAAAAGAATATATATGCAATTTCGATTATAACAAACCTTTAAAAGAACTAAATATCCTTGATGAAACAAGAGGTATTATAGGAATGATATGCTATAATTATTGGTGTGTTACAGAACAACAAAAGGAACTATATTTAAAAAGGTTAAGTCAAAACGAGCAACAATACCAAGAAATTTTACACGAAAAATACAATCCTGATAATTTATTTACAAATCGTAAGCAAGAATCTGTAGAAGAAACACAACATGTTGCTAATGAGGTTGCTATGGTCGAATATAAAGAATCAGTATTTAAAAGATTTATCAATAAAATAAAGGGTATATTTCATTTAGGATAAGGAGCAATTAAAATATGGAAAAGAAATATGTAAGAGTTATGGACGGACTAAAATCAAATGCAGGTGGATTTGAATATAAATTGAATGAAATTAATATAGCAAATGTATGGAATTCAAATACATATAATCCTAAAGAAATGGGAGGTTTTAATTTCTCAACTACTGATAAAATATTAAGATGGTTACATAGGGGAGATACTATCTATGATGTTATAATACCAGATGATGCAGATGTTATTCTATGTGATGAAGATAAAGGTGTATATAGAACAAATAAAATCATAGTAAGTAATCCTAGAAAAATTACTGATGAGATGGTTATGGAATTTTACAATATAAACACTTTACCAAGCAAAGTAATTTATCAATGTCTAGTAACTCTTTTATATAAAAATAGAATAAATATAGCAAAATATATTATTAATGACTATATTACTACAGAAAACATTAAAGATGCTATTGAAGAATTTGAAAACTATGTAACTAATGAAGATTTTGAATATAGTAAGTTATCTAATGATGAAAAAGAAATTTATAATATATTAAAAAGAATTGAGAAACAATAATATTACTAATTATAATCAATATGGGATTTCCTTTTTGGGAGATCTTTTTTATTTCCTAAAATACCATTTTGTATCATAAATTCTCATAAATTATTATCACAAAATACCATGAAATTTATTCCTATTTGTTCCAAAATATTATACAAATGTCGAAATATATTATATAAAAAAGGGAAATACCCATTTATCTATATTATTTTTGCTTTTTCGCAAAATTCGACAGGTTTTGCAAGAAAATTATGATAAAATGTCGCTGGAAAAGCAAAAGAAAAATCCATCAATAGACTAAAGATGTCTTTAAAACTGATTTAGGAGGGATAAGGTGGATTTTTTTATTGCATATAAGAAAAGAAATTACAAATGCACACAATAACTTTATTATGGGGGATTGTGTGCATTTTTTTCTTATATACTAACAATTCCATTTGGACACTTTACAGCATAAACAAACTAAAAGATGAAATTTTTTTGAAAGAAAATTTTAGCGTAGATTTAGAAATGTTTATGCTGATTTTCATATCTACGCAATAGGAAGTGTGGATGTGAGAATTGTTGTTATTTATGTGCAAAAAATAATTACATATTTAGATGAGGACAAGCTTATTTTATTGGGTAAGTTTGTCCTTATTTGCTTTTTAGCACAAAGATGTAGAGGTCCTCCTCATACTCGAAAATTCACAAATTTTGAGTATGTAGGAGGTTTTATTTATGTCTAATATTGAATTAGAAGATGATATTGTATTAGCAAAATTTATAAATTATATGCAAATAGCTTTATATCATAGAAAATTAAATTATTTTAGAGAACTAGAAAAAACAAGAGAATGTGAAGTTAGTATAAATGAGATAGAAGATTATAGAGTTAAAGAACCTGTAAAAGATGATCTTTCAAATATAGGAGTATTAACTCATAAAGATATTTATTTACTTAATTTACATTATAAATATGGATTAAATTACAAAGAAATTTCAAATATTACAGGCGAAAAGATAGACACATTAAAGAAAAGAAGACATAGAGCATTAGCAAAATTAAGAAAAAGAATGGAGGATTAACTATGGAGTATGAAACAGAATTTTATAAATTATTAAAATCAGCAGTAACTGATGATGTATCTTTAATAAGAGTTTTAGATAAAATCATGAAACTTATAAATAGCAATTCTAAAGATTTTAATGGTGCTATAGATGAAGATTTAAAAAGTGAATTAATTACATATTCTGTTGAAATTATAAGAAATAAAAAAATTTATAAAAAATTTGAAAATTAAATGTCCACTTTTTTAAAATTTTTGTGCTGTTCATAGTAGAAGAATAAAAAACTTCTACTATGGATTGCACATTGAAAATTGAATAAATTTTGTTAGATCATATAAGAACTGTGTTCTGGGTAGCTTGGAAACTCTCCAGATTAACAATAAGAATGTTATCTTATTGCGAATGCAGTTTAGGATACTTTTGTATAGTCATAGTTCGAGCGTAAAGTTATAAAGGTAGTCCATAATACTTTTATAATGATGCGTCCCAAGCCTTGAGTACAAGCCAGAGTTCTGGTTGGTGGAATTCCAATGTTGCTAGAAACAATAGCAGTCTGACAAAGAGTAGGAAACAAAAATAAACAATTAAATGGAGGCAAAAAATGTTAGATATTATTTCAATGATTACATTTTTGTTTATATTTATTGGACTACCTATGATTTTAATAATTATTGGTGGTAACGATAAAACTGAAGAAGAACAAAGATTAGAAGATGAGGAGCAAATGGAATATTTAAGACAATATAGAGAAAAGAAATTAAATAAAAAGAGAAAATTTTGGAGGTAGTTATATGGAGAAAGAATTATATACTTGGGAACAAGTTAGAGCTTATAGTATAATAGCACTACATAATTTACTAAATTCAGCTAATGAAATAAATTTAAAAAATATGAAATTATTTATAGATCCATTACAAACTTTATATAGTAAAGATGGAATTATAGGAGTAGCTGAAAGATTGATAAATAAGGAATAAAATATATTTATAAACACTTGGGTTAGTATTTTAGTTTGCCGACTTATACTAACTCTTTTCTTTTGTCAAATGTGTAAATTAAAAATTTGTACCTTTGTAGCTAATAATTTCATGTGCTAGACTCCAGCTATAAGCAAAATTAAATTTTGCTTATGCGAAATGGAGGTAACAATGTCATTTTTAAGATACCAAAAACAGACACCAGAGTTTTTAAATAATTACTTAAAATATAAAGCATTTATAGAATTCAAATCAAAGACAACTGCAAATGAAACATATTTTGATTTAAGAACTTTGTTAAGATATATAAAATTATTAAAAACTGATAAAGATAAATTAAATACAATTACTCCAGATGAATTTAAAGAAATATCAATTATAGATATAACACTAGCAGATTTAAACAATATAACATCAAATAATCTGGAAAAATTTATTATCTTCTTGAGTAACGTACTAAATAATGATACTAAAACGAGAAACAGAAAATTAACATCGGTTAAAAAGTTTTTTGAATATCTAGAAGTTAATAATTTTATTAGCATAAATCCAGCAAGAAATATGACATCTGGTAGAGTTGAAAAAAGAATTCCAAAACATTTAAGCTTAATAGAAAGTAAGCAATTACTTGCTAATACAATAAATTCTGATAGCAAATTCAAAATAAGAAATTATGCAATTACTTGTATTTTTCTAAATTGTAGTTTGAGATTGTCAGAACTTACATCTATCAATTTATCTGATTTAAAGTTAGATGATAGTGAACAAACATTAAGAGTTCATGGTAAAGGTAATAAAGAAAGAATTGTATATCTTAATGCAGCAGTTTGTGAGGCTATTCTCTCTTATTTAGAAATTAGACCAAAATTAGGAAAAGATAATAAAGATCATAATGCTTTATTTATTAGTAGTCAAAATAAGAGAATTTCTAATAGAACTGTTCAAACAATTATAAAGGATGCATTACTTACTTTACTTGATGAAAATCCTTATAAGGATAAATATCATACTCATACTTTAAGGCATACAGGAGCTACATTACTTTATAATGAAAAAGATATAAATATATTTGTATTGAAAAGAATACTTGGACATGAATGTTTGGAGGCTACAGAAATATACACACATGTTTCTGATAAGAAATTAAAAGAAATAATGGAAAATTGCACAATATCAAGTATTTTAGAACGAAATGGAGGTCAAATATAAATGAAAGAAGAAAGTAAAATACCTAAATTTGTTACTGATTTAACAAATTATTTAATTGCAATAAAAAATCTATCTAAAGTATATGTAAAAAATATGACTATAACAATAGAGCAATTTTTAGAATTTATCAATATACACAAGCTAAAAAACAAATATGAATCTATACAAGAGCTTACTTTAAATGATATAAGGTCATTAACAAATAGCGATATTTATAGTTTTATATATTTCTTGGCAGAATCTCAGTATAAGATAAATTCAAGAGTTGTTAAAACTGAACATTTAAGAACTTTCTTTGATTATTTATTTACGATACAACATACTTTATTTACTGAACCATTTAAAAAAATCAACTCTGATAGAAAGATTATGAAAAAGTTACCTAATTATCTATCATTAGATGAGGCTAAAAAAATGATAAATGTATATTCAAATAGCAAATATGAACTTGATATAAGAGATAATGCAGTAATTCATTTATTTTTAAATAGTGGACTTCGTTTATCAGAACTAAAGAATTTATCTATTGACGATTTAAATTTAGATGCAGGTAGATTTTCTATAATTGGTAAAGGTAATAAAGAAAGAACAGGTTATATTAATGAAATAACAAAAAAAGCATTAGAAGAGTATTTGAGAATAAGAGATAACTTCCACCCTAAAAACAAAACCCTATTTGTAAGTAAATATGGCTCAAAGATGAGTTCTACTGGTATTGAAAAGATTATAAAAAAAGCTTATAAACTTGCAGAAATTGATGATGAAGATTATTGTGTACATACTTTGAGGCATACTTGTGCCACATTATTATATAGAAATGGAATTGATATTAGAACAATACAAGAGCTGTTAGGTCATGTTCAAATTGATACAACAGAAATATATACACATTTACATGACCAAGAAGTTATGAATGCAATGTTAGATCATCCTTTATCTCAATTTAAAATGGCAAATGCACTTGAATATTGTGCATAATATAATAAGGAGAATATAAGGTTATGGTAGATTATGAAAAGAAATTTGATACAAGTAATATTCATTCTGTAGAATTAAATCTATTAGATGGACAAGTAGAACTTATTTTAAGAGCTTTAGAATTATATGGATATAATCTTGAATATATGCTTAATGGTAATGATGCTACAGATGAACAAAAACAAGAGAAAATATCAATGTTAAAGTACACTTATGAGCAAATTTTAGCATCACAAGCTGAACAAGTAAATTCAAAAGCTAATAATCTTGATAATTTAAGTAGTTTTGGTAAATTATTAAGCAAAGATTTTGGCAATACAACAGACAATAGCAAATTAAAGGTTATATAATTTATTACAAATATCAGAAAATCAATAGGGAGTAGGGGAATAGGCAATTTTTAATTATCTCATTATAAATAAAAAAATTAAAAAATTATAATTATGCTTTTATAATTGCAAATGAAAAAATTGTATTAAAAATTAAAAATGATTTAAAAAATTTAATAAATAAAATTATAATTACAAAAATCTAAAATTAAATTTTGAAATTTTATAAAATTGATTTTTTATATGTAATTTTAAAAATCGAACATTTGTTAATTATGTTTGTAAATAAAATTTATTACAGAATTTTATAATTACTTTATATAAATTTAGATTATTAATTCATAATATAATTTTATATTTTGAACGCATCAAAATCGATTTTAAGACATTTTTATATAAAACCTAACAAGTTATATGTTTTAATTTTAATGTTCAATTTATAAAATATAATAATTATAATGTAATTCTAATAGAAATGCTTAATTTTAGGCACTTTTTAAAAATGCTGAAAAATGGCTAAAAAAACGACACACGAGAATCGATTTTAAGCCGTTTTTAAAAATTAGGCATATAGTTTGTTGTCTGAAAAATAAGGTGAAATACTGAAATATAAGGATTTGCGAATTTTTGAAAAAATAATCTAAAGTTATATAATTTTTTTATAAATTATTAGGTTACAATAATGAAAAAAAATCCAACCAGACATAACACAAAATAATGAAGCTTCAGAATCGATTTTAGGAGGTTTTTATAAAAAAGTAATGTAGTTTATTGTCTATAAAATATGGCTAAAACAAGCTTATAGCAAGGAATATCTAATTTTGAAAGGGGATACTCAAAATGGGTATTCTATATTTTACTCCTATTCCTTTTTGCACAAAACTTTGATTTTGTGCAATGTTTTATATTGCTTTTTTTATACTTATACATGCCTAGCTTCTCTCTACTACCTTTTAAAAACTACTAAAAAAACAAATATTATTAAATAAATAATATTTGTTTTTTTATGTTTTATTATAATGCATATACTTTAATCCTTAAAAAAATAACTTATTCTTTCTAAAAATTCCTCATTATTTTTAGTTGCTGTCATTTGATCTATTAATTGTTCTGTTACTTCTGCTACTGCCATTGTTGATAAAGCTTTTCTTAATGCAAATACAGTTTCTAATTCTTTTTTAGATAATAACAATTCTTCTCTTCTTGTTCCAGATTTATTAATATCTATTGCTGGGAAAATTCGTTTTTCTGATAATTTTCTGTCTAAGTGAACCTCCATATTACCAGTACCTTTAAATTCTTCAAATATAACATCATCCATCCTACTACCTGTTTCTATTAATGCTGTAGCAAGAATTGTTAAGCTTCCCCCATTTTCTATATTTCTAGCTGCACCAAAGAATTTTTTGGGTTTATGTAATGCACTTGGATCAAAACCACCAGACAATGTTTTACCTGAAGAAGGAACTACTAAGTTATATGCTCTTGCAAGTCTTGTGATGCTATCTAATAATATAACAACATCCTTTTTTTGCTCTGTAAGCCTTTTAGCTCTTTCTAGTACCATTTCCGCAACCTTTACGTGGTGTTCTGGCAATTCGTCAAAGGTTGAATATATTACATCTCCCTTTATAGATCTTCTCATGTCTGTTACTTCTTCTGGACGTTCATCTATTAATAAAACTATTAATTCTATTTCTGGATTATTTATTGATATACTATTTGCTATTTTCTTTAATAGTGTTGTTTTTCCAACTTTTGGTGGTGCAACTATCATTCCTCTTTGCCCTTTGCCAATTGGGCACATCAAATCTATTATTCTCATAGAATATTCGTTTGAGCTTGTCTCTAACTTTATTCTTTCATTAGGATATATAGGAATTAAATCATCAAATTTTGTTCTCCTATAAGCTTTTTCTGGAGCTTCTCCATTAACCTCTCCAACATATATAAGCGCTGGAAATTTTTCTCCTTCTTTAGGAAGTCGAGCTATTCCCTTTATTTTATCTCCCTTATCAAGTTTAAATCTTCTTATTTGAACAGGCGATATATATACGTCTTTTGGAGTTGATAAATAATTTTCACCTCTTAAAAAACCATAACCATCGGGTAAGACTTCTAAAATTCCTTCTACTATTTCGTCTTCTTCATTTGTTATCTTATATCCACTAGAAGAATTATTTTCAGCTTTTTCTTCTTTTTCATAATAATTTGTTGTTATGATACCATCATCTTCTATCAAATTTTCATTTGTTTTATCTATACTTTCCTCAGTTGCATTAGTTAAGAAGTCTATTAATTCCTCTTTTTTTAATTTAGAAACATTCTTAACGCCTTTTTCCTTCGCTAATTGACGTAATTCAACTAAGGTATACTTTTCTAGATTTTCCATAAAATTCCCCCTTAATTTTTATTTATATACTACATATTTTACTTCATTTATATAATGGATTTTTTACTAAGATTTTAAAAAAATAGAATTTAAAACTACAGAGGCACATAAAATTGGTGCCTCTTCAATTACTTTCCAATATCTATGTATACTCTTTCATTAGGTAAATACATATCAAGTTTGTCTCGAGCAATTTCTTCAATAAACTCTTTTGAATTTACATTTTCTTTTTTGGCTATTAAATTTGAATTTTTTGTTTTTGCTTCTTCTATTTGTAAAGCATATCTTTTTTCATCTGCTTTATATGTATTTAATATTTGCTGTTGATTTATGAAAGTATATACAATATATCCAAACAAAATCAATAAAAATAATATTTTATATGTTTTTTTCTTTTTCATATGTGTTTTATCTCTCCGAATTCGATATTTTAAAATCAATATATTTATTTTTTCTACATAATTTTGTAAAATCCTTCTTTAAACATAATTATTTTAACATATTATTTATTTAATTTCAACTTTTTTTACCTTTTTTTGTTAAAATTTTTATTTACTTATAGGTCTTCTAATATTAATTACAAAAAAGTGTATAGGCTTACAGATTGTTATTTTAAATAGTTTAACTATATATTTGAATATAAATGATATTATTTTTTTAAAAAAGCTTATAATGATAACATTAACTTTTATAAATAATTTACTAATTGCTAGTAAATAAATAATAATTCCTACTCCTAATCCAACAAAAATATAACTTCTTATTTCTCCATTATTAAATTTTAATATTGTAAATAATAATAGTACTCCTGTTATCATCCAAAAAATTAAATCTTCTATATATGTTATAAAATCTGGAGTTTTAAAAGTTTTTCGAATAACTCTAAAAATATCAAAAATTATTCCAATTAGAATACCAGTTATCGTAAAAATTAAAAGGCTATATATTTGATTATGTATACCTTGTGACATAATTCTCTTTCCTACTTTTATTTAAATATTTTGTTCAGTAATCCTGAACTTTTTTTATCAGAATTGTTCTCTGTATAGCCTAAATTATATATTTCTCCGTTGATTACAACTTCTGTTGTATCTAAGCTTAATTTATTTATTCTTAAATTCTCACCTTTTATAGTTAAAAGCCCAAGTTCTGTTTCTAAAATTACTATTTGATCATCAAAACTTAACACATCTAACACTCCAGAGATGCTTAATTTTTCCCTGTTCTCTAAAACTATATTTTGAATAATATTGTTATTCGCATTTATACTTGTTTTTTTTTCTTCTATTGCCATTAGCCTCATCCCCTACTCTTTTTAATCTTATAAATAATATATATTCAATACTTGTCTGTTTTAGAACATATAATATTGCTTTTCGTTATTTTATATGATATATTGGTTATGTGAACGGTTGTAAAGGAGGAGGAAGTATTGATGTCTAAAAAATATAATATGGGTGAAAGAGCACAAAAACAATGGGAAAATTATAGTATCTTCTCTATAGTACATGCACTTGTAGAAAAGAATAAAGATAATGGATTATTTAATATAAGTTTGAAATATTATCCACAGCCATTATATCCAGACGTAGCTGATGTATATGATGAAAACAACCCAGCATATAAATCTTTAAAAAATTTAAAAAACATTAACATGATTAATCCTTCTTTAGAGGAAATAAAAGGACAAGATTTAAGAGCAATTAGAGCTGCTCAAGGTATATGTTTCAGGGCACTTGCCCGATTCCCACAATTCTCACAAATGTCTAATATAATGCTGTATGATATAAATAACAATAAAAACTTAGCAATGAGTGAATTTTTGGAAAGACTTAGTAATATTACTGATAAAAATGAAAGAGTAAAATTTATAATGTCTCTTGCTATAGATGGTATTCAAGGAGCAGATAGTGAGACAGTTCATAAGTTTCTTAATATATTAGCTACTGCATTAAGACCATCAAAAGATAAAAATGGTTATTGTTCAGGCTTGGGTCTTGCTATGGTATTTAAGGAAGATGATAAACCATTGATTAGAGGACTTGTTGGACAAGAAGGATTGTTTGATGAAATTAAGCCATGGGAAGACATTGTGAATAGAGATGTATCAAATTTTTGCAATCAATTAAATGCCAGATCTAATAGTAAAGAAATAGAGATATAAAGAGAGACTAAGTCTCTCTTTATGCTATACAATTAATTTTTGATGTAATTTATTAAGTAATTCCTCTGGGGCTCTTTCTTTTGTCATGATAGATAATTTAGTTTCATCTATTTGTAATGATAACATATTTATATTATACAATTTAAATATATCTAATGTCTTTTCTAAAATTTCTTTATTATTTTTTATTCCATATCCAATAAGTGAAATTCTAGAAATATCAGTTATAGTTGACTCAAATGTGTCTAGTTCAGTTGTTAGCAAATGCTGTAGCTTATTAAAATTATTTAAGTGTATTGTAAAATTAATATCTAATTTATCTGTACTATTATTAATTATAGTATTTAATGCAATCCCATTTTCTAATAAAGTTAAACATATGTCCATAATATTCTGCTTACAATATAATGGCCCTTTAAAATTTACTAAAACAAAATTATCATTTTTTACAATGCTTTTCACCGCACTTTCTTCAATTTTTTCATTTATTATTGTTCCTATATTACTATTAAAAGTTGACCTTGTCTCGATTAAAACTTTATACTTTTCTGCTATTTCTACACATCTATTATGAAGAACTTTTGCTCCTTCATCAGATAAATTTACCATTTCTAAATAAGATAGTTCTGGTATTTTTTTTGTCTCTGGTATTTTATTTGGATCTGCTGAATATACTCCATCTACATCCGAAAAAATATAACAATGACTAGCCTTAATAGCTGCAGCTATTGCTACTGCTGTTGTATCGGAGCCACCCCTTCCTAGGGTTGATATATCTTTGTTTTCATTAATTCCTTGGAATCCTGCTATGATTACTATTTTATTCTTTTCTAATTCTTGATTTATTCTTGTGGTATCTATGTTTAAGATTTTAGATTCTTGACTTTTACTATCTGTATATATTCCAGCCTGCCATCCAGTTAAAGAAATAGCATCACAGCCTAATTGTTTTAATAAAATAGCTAATTTTGACATTGACATTTGTTCGCCAGAACTCAAAAGAACATCTAGTTCTCTTTCATCAGGTATATTAGAAAGCTCATAAGCTTCTTTAATAAGTTTATCAGTTGTTTTGCCTTGTGCAGAAACAACTACTACAATTTTATTTGCTCTTTTGTGAAATTCAATAATTTTATTTGCTACAGTCTTTAATTTTTCATTATCTGCTAATGAACTACCTCCAAATTTTAATACTATTGTGTCCATATTCACCTGCACCTTTTGATAATATATATATTATAGGTCTAATTTTACTTAATAGACTCTATATTATATGATATTATTTAATTTGCTAATTGGTTACTATGGTACTAAAATACGTTAATTATTTTAGGTCGGCAATTTTTGCCGACCTATACATTATTCTAGTTTATCACTTTTTCTTAAATATGCATCTATAAATCCATTTAAATCTCCATCCATTACTGCTTGAACATTTCCTACTTCATAGTTTGTTCTATGGTCTTTTACTAATGTGTATGGGCAGAAAACATATGAACGGATTTGACTTCCCCATGCTATATCCATTTGGTTTCCTTTTAAATCTTCTATTTTTTCTTTATTTTCCTTTTCTTTTAAGGTTAAAAGCTTAGATTTTAGCATTTTCATTGCTGTTTCTTTGTTTTGAATTTGTGATCTTTCTGTTTGACATGCTACTACTATATTTGTTGGAATGTGTGTTATTCTAACTGCAGATGAAGTTTTATTTATATGTTGTCCGCCCGCTCCAGATGCTCTATAAGTATCTATTCTTAAATCATCTGGATTAATTTCTATTTCTATATCATCTGTAATTTCAGGTAATACCTCTACTGAAGCGAATGAAGTATGCCTTCTACCACCACTATCAAAAGGAGATATTCTAACTAATCTATGTACACCCATTTCTCCCTTTAAATAACCATATGCATATTCACCAGATATTAAAGCTGTAACACTTTTTATACCTGCCTCGTCTCCATCTAAAAAGTCTAATTCTTTAACGGCATAGCCATTATCTTGAGCCCATCTTGTATACATTCTATACAACATTTGGACCCAGTCCTGAGATTCTGTACCTCCGGCACCCGGATGAAGTGTAATAATTGCATTATTAATGTCATATTTTCCAGAAAGTAAAGTATTAATCTCAAGATTCGTTATTTCTTTTTCTATTTTGTTAGTTGCCTTTATTAAATCTTTTGCCATTTCTTCGTCTAGCTCTATTTTTAATAATTCACTTAAATCTTTTAAATTTTCAAAATCTGCTTTAATTTTATTATATTTTTCTAACTTTGCCTTTATAACAGATATCTTCTTTAAAACAATGGAGCTATTTTTAGTGTCTAGCCAAAAATTTTCATTTATAGTCTGAGATTCTAATTGTTTTAAATCATTTTCCAAACTAGCAATGTCAAAGTGAATCACCTAATTGTTTTAATTTTTCGTCTAATGCTTCAATTAATTTATAGTTTTCTTCTAAATCTATCATTAAATCACATCCTTTTGATTTTTTTGAAATTTAATAATTTTATGTGTTAAAGCATAGTCAGAAATCTTTTTAAAATTCTCATCATAATTATATTTTTCTTGACCATATTTTAACCACATTTCTGACCAAGACATATTTGATTTAATATATTTTTGTACTATTGGGTCATTATATGTTTCATTTCCTTCTTGATTTTTTAAATCAACATATCCTTTTTCATCATATATTCTACTTTGCAGATCACATTCTAATTTATCACAATAATGTGCAAATAATGCCTCTGAAGATTTTCTTTCGTCAAATTCTAAAATCAGATTTTTTATTTCATCTTTATATAATAAATCTCCTAAAACATTTTCAACAGCTTTATGTCCAATTATTATTTTTTCTGCTTTGGAAATTTGAAATTGAGTCAAATCTCCAATAAGGATTTCCTCTAATTCGTGAACAGCTAACATCATTATTACTTTATTTAGATCTATATTATATTGATATTCCGACTGTATGGCTATAGCCAACATTTGAACTCCATATATATGCTCTGCTACGCTTTCTATCCTTTCAGCGTTAACATGCCAATCCTTCCAGCCTGTTCTAATTACACTTTTTAATTTATTGCATAAAACATAATATCTTATTACATTTTCTTCTTTTCTCATTTTCAGTATCTCCATTATCCTCTTTTTATATGCTCCTCGTAACTTATCTTTGTTTAATTGTATAATCTGTACAAAACTTGTTCCTTATTTTCTTATTTCCTTTTTGAAATTGATAAATTACATATCTATAATAACATAAAATATCAAATAATTGTAGTAAATATTAAAATATTTTTTCTATCCACAGTAATTTATTTTCTAATCCATCAATAGTTTTTTTATCTAATTTAGGATTTTTTAAAGTATATTTCAACCATTCTGTAGCTATATTTTTAATTATGGGTTCTTCAACTTGTCTTTGCTCAATATTGTTTTTATAATAGGTATCTAGAAAAATGTTCATTCCATTTATATCTGTACCATTCTTTCTAGAAATGAATAGATTTGTTAATGCAATCGCTACATCACATAGTGCAGGTCCAACTTTTGCATCATCAAAATCTATTAATATGATTTTATCGTTTTCAATAAATATATTTCCTTTAGTTATATCAAAATGTAATAAGGAATTCTTACCTTCTGGTACTTTAAATGGGACAACTGGTAATTTTAGTTCATTTATTTTTACATCATGCATTTTTCTTAAATATTGTGCAACATTTATTATTACCTTTTTGCTTAGCGATATGTTAAACAAACTTGAGCCATTAATAAAAGAATATAACATCAAATATGTATTTTTAAAATTCGTAAACGGTTGGTTATATTTATTTCTTATTATTTGGGGACTATCCAGTCTGTTTTCCTTTAGTAAATCATAAGTGTTCTCCATATTCATTGCATGCTCTTTCGCATCATAAACTTTTAATATATATTGGTAGTTATATGTTTCAATATTAAATACGTTTCCATCTGTTGAATCTAAATTTTTAATTATGCTTTTTATATCCAAATTATAGTCTTCAATTAAAATTTTTTTATATTTATATAATATATCAGACATTTCGTATATTTTTATTCCCCCTAAATAATCAATATTTTATTTGTCAATTTTTTTAGAACAATTAAGATTTTAGAGCTATGTTTATTATTGAGTTTTCACATTTGTTTTAAGAATAAACTTCAAATCTTCTATTGCTTTGTCTATATTCATCATTCCATTTCCAATAGGATAGTAAACTGGATATACTTTATAGTTTTTTCCTGCGATATTTTTTTGAAAATACTGCTTTCTACATTGTGATACAGATATATTTTTATCTAATATAATAGAACTAACTTGATTTCCAAGAGTTATAATTATTTTAGGATTTACTATTTCTATTTCTTTGCATAATAAATCTAAATATTGGGTATAAACTGAGTTTGGTAATATTCTTGCATCCACTTGAGTACATTTTCCAAGATTAGTTATGAAATACTTATGTTTTTCAACATTGTCATATACTAAATCTGCAAATTTTTCATCCCAATCTAGGGGCTTTTTTGCCATAATACTTTCGTATATTTCTCCATCAAGTAAACCTATTCTATAAAACAGTTTCCATATATTTTTAGTTCCTATCCATGGGGACCTTCTACCTTGCCAATTAGGATCTGATGCAATATTTTTCCCAGTTGGGTTCATAAAAACAAAACAAATATTTGGACTATTAATACATCCTCCATTATATATAGAAGTTAAATCCTTTGCTCCATATTTTTGTTGTAGCTTATCGTATTCAGCATTTAATTCATTTATTTTCATGGATTTTACTACCACCTTTATTTATTATTAAAATAGTTATTTATATCATTTAGAAATTTTAATATAAAAAAGAAGTGTTACACATTTTATTTTGGTTATACTTCTCTAATTTTAAGAATTTATAAGATTTTTATTTTCTCTAAATCAATGTAAATCCTTGTATTTACTGCTATTTACCGCAACATTGTTTATCTTTACTATAATAAAAATGCCTAGGTGGCAACGTACTTAACATACGCTTAGCATTTAGCTACCTTACCTAGGTCTTACTATAAATATTTTACCATACAAAAAATTGTATGTCAAATATTTCACTAATATTTTATGCATAAATTTTATTTTTTATTCCTGCTATTTCTCGGAAACAAACTTACTCTAAAGTTTTTTGGTTTTAATTCTTTTATTAAATTTCCAACTAAGCTTATATTTTTATAAGAATTGTAAAATGTATTAACAGTTAAATCTGCTAGCTGTATTCCATAATTTGTTTTAGAATCATAATAAGTAATTTTAAAATCATCATCATATATGCAAAATTCTGTTTTTAAATATGTTTCTAAATTGTTCAATTCTCCTACTCTTATATTTCTATTATCTATACTGATAATAAACTCTATTGGTTCATCATTTTCTTGTAAATTTAATTCTGGTAGTATGCAATCTTGAATTAGAACTTTTACTGCATAATTAAAAAATATATTTGAATCGACTATTTCCTTTTTCATATATTTTTTATCAAATACTTTTACGCAGCCATGAAAAGTTTCAATATCTTGAATTTTGTTAAATACCTTTATCTTTTCTTCTTCAGTCATATCATATGATTTTATTTCAGTATCTAAACTTAAATTTTTTTCTTTCTTTAATTTAAGATTTTCTTTTTTATATTTTGATTTTATTTTTATTCTATCTTGTTCATAAGAAAAATAGCCACCTACTGCAAAATATCTTGTTTTACTATTTTTATGGATTGAGCCGGCTTTCATCTAAGTATACATATATTTTCATGTTATATTTCTCCTCTTGACTTTAAGCATTTCTACCACAACAATTCTTATATTTCTTACCACTTCCACATGGCTTTCTTATTTATTACTTTTCTGGTCATTTTTTACCATTTTTCTTGTTAATTGGCCTCTTTTTGTCACTATATTTCCCTATAAATCACCTCTCATTTATAGCTGATGGTATCTAAAAAGGTATCTAAAATGTAAATATTTTTATATACTTTATGTATTATTTATCTACTAATCACATCATCTTTTTTAATTGCTAATTCTGGTTTTATAATCTCACTAGCATAAGTCTTTCCTGTATCTTCATCTATATATTTTTCTTGACTTATAAATATATTAATAAGACTTGTTAGCCTTGCATATTTTATACTATTACCTGCAGCAATAACATCTCTAAAATCATCTACATTCCAATTTACAAGCCTTTCAGGATGTCTATATATTGATATATTAAATCTACCTGGAACTGCAAATCCTTGTTTTTCATCCTCTTGAGCATACTCTATCCATTGATTCATTTGCCCTTTCTTCTGAATAACATATAACATTGCTAATCCGCTAGTTGTTAATTTTACTCCATATCCATCTCTTAATATCACATCCAAATCTTTCAATTCTTTTTCTGAAAGTTCATTTACTACATTTTCTGGTAATATCCTATCAGTATCTGGACTTGCATCAGTATGACCAACAGTTATCCAAGGATATATATCCAACATTCCCTTAGGAATAAAATTTAATTGTTTAGATAATATTTTATCTGGAATTCTATTTACTTCAGTAATATCCAAAATTCCTTTATCTAATTCAAGTTGATTTTTTTGTTCAAAAGTATTATTAGAGTCTTTATGAAAATAATATGATAAATTTTTTTCATCTAAATCTCCACTTATTAAATCATACATAAATCTTGAAGTTCTTCCATTACCATCACTAAACATATGTAAATTTAGTAATGTATAATATGTTATAGCTGCTTTTGATCTTTTATCTTGAATTTTTGATATGTTACTCATTAAATAATCTAAAACTTTATCTTGAACTTCTCTTGTTGGTGCAACCATATCACCAGCAATCATACCATCACTTCTTACTTCCTCGCTATCTAAACATCTTAAACATTTATTAAGTTTTATCAAAAGTTCAATCATCTCATTTGATGACATTTCATCTATTTGTTTAGCTTCAGGATTAATTATATTCTTTATTCTTTCAATCATAATTTCATCTCCTATAAATTTCAGACACTTGTATTTTAATTAATTTTTATTATAGCTTATATACACCTATTATATTAATGTAGCATAATACTATTTTATGCTCTAACCCACTTTGGTACTGGTACCTATCTAACAAAATCCTTGCCTTTAAAGGCTTTTTTAGTCTATTAATGCAAATTAGATACCTTTTAGATACCCTCACGCAAGGTATTTAATAAGGTATCTAGAATATTTTTTATATTTTATCGTATGGAAAAATCCCTTATTTCAAGGGCTTTAAATTATTTGCCACAACAATTCTTGTATTTTTTCCCTGAGCCACATGGCGTCACATATTGGTACCATTTCAGTCATTTATCCTGTTAATTCGGCACTTTTTGTCACTATATTTTCCAGATTATCCCCCTACATCCCTGCTCATACCACCCTCAGGGTATCTAAAAAGGTATCTAAATTACCTTGTTAGATAATCTTTTTCTTTATTTATTACCGATTCCCTGTATACTTCATTTATAAATTTATCACCCAATTCATTAACTCCATGACCACTTCTATTATTATGAGTTCTTCCTTCAAAAATAGTATGTTCTATGTCTATTCCTAATAAATTCAATAATTGAATCGTTTTAGATGCTCTTTCAAACATTTCTTGTCCAAATATTGTTCTTTGCTTTTTTCCAATCTCAACTGGTACGCTTCTATTAAAATAACTCATATCATGCATTGGAGCTGGGCTTCCATCATCAGTCAATCTTGTATCAATTGTATTCTTTGTTTCTAACTCTCCAACATAATATCTAAATTTTATTGATGAGTATGAATCCATATCAAATTTTCTTCCAGTTATTTCTTCATAATCCTCTATACCAATTGGATATCCTATTTCAGGAGATGGCACCGGAATACTACCACTAGCACCTCCAATACATGCTGTATCTATTAATTCAGGATGTAATAATGAAAATCTTTGAGCAAATACTCCTGAACTTGAATAACCATTCAAAAATATTTTACTTTGATATGGTAACCCTTTTGTTTCTTCTGAAAACATTTTGGCTTGTTGTATTATTCTAACAATTTGTTCATCAATCCTATAATTTCTATCTTCTTTATCTAATTCAAAACACTCTTTTGATAATTGTTGAAAATATGGTTTATCTCTATAACTCGGAATCAAAGGAACAACAATTGTACATGGTAAATTATCAGTTATATGCGCTAATCGTATTCCAGTCTGTATTCCTTGTTGCAAAACAACATCTAAATTATCACTTTCCATGTGGTTGGCTTCAACGATTAACTGATTGTTAAATTTTTGCGTTAATGGAACCGCTATTATACTTGGTATACTAATATGTAAATCATTATTTGGACTTAAAAATTTAATGCTATATGGAATTCCATTTATTTCAAATGTGAAATCTATATTTTTACCATGAACAAGTTCATTGCATACTTTATTAATTAATTTTTCTTTATCCATATTTTATCTCCCTTTTTATTATACCATAATCATTTATAAAATAAAACAAGTATGCTCTAACCCACTTTGGCACTGGTACATATCTAATAAAGTCCTTGCAATTAAAGGCTTTTTTATTCTATTAATGCAAATTAGATACCTTTTAGATACCCTCACGCAAGGTATTTAATAAGGTATCTAATAAATTTTTGTAATAATAGTGTATGCAAAAAGCACTTATTTTAAGGGATTTAAATTATTTACCACAACATTGCTTATACTTCTTACCACTGCCACATGGACATTGGTCGTTTCTGCCTACTTTTGGTTCATGGTTTACTACTGTTTGATTTTGTGGAGATGATGTTTTTGGTGCTATTGTCCCGTCTAAATTGCTAATTGCTGAATTTTCTAAGCTCATTCCTGTTATTCTAGCCGCTTCTGTTCTTTGAATATTTTCTTCTTTTTTTCTTACATGCATTAATAGTTTAACAACATCTGTTTTTATGTCTAATACCATTTGGTCAAACATGTCAAATCCTTCTATTCTATATTGCACTACTGGATCTTTTTGACCATAAGCACGAAGCCCAATACCATCTTTTAACTCGTCCATTGCATCTATGTGGTCCATCCATTTTTCATCAACTATTTTTAATGTTACTACTCTTTCTAACTCTCTTAACTCTTCGGCTCCTATTGTTTTTTCCCTTTCATCATAAATAGCATAAGCTTTTTCAACAGCTTCTTCTATAACCTCTTTTAAATGTATGTTTTCTTTATTTAAAGACTCTAAATCAGTAATAGTTAAATTAGTATTTAATTCTTGCAATAAACTTTCTTTATTTACATGTTCCTCAGCAAAATAAGGAGTAACAATGTCTTCAATTAATGATTTTATCATTTTCAACACATTTGCTTTTAGGTCTTCTCCATCCAATACTTCACGTCTTTGTTTATATATTATTTCTCTTTGTGTATTCATAACATCATCATAGTTCAATACAGCTTTTCTAATACTAAAGTTTCTTCCTTCTACTCTCCTTTGAGCAGATTCAACAGAACTTGAAATTAGCCTAGATTCGATAGGCATATTTTCGTCAGCACCTAATGTTTCATATACTTTAGTAATTGCTTCACCACCAAATATTTTCATTAAATCATCATCAAGTCCAATATAAAATCTAGATTCTCCTGGGTCTCCTTGACGACCACTACGTCCTCTTAATTGGTTGTCAATTCTTCTAGACTCATGTCTTTCTGTACCAATTATTTTTAAGCCACCTGCTGATATGACTTTTTCTTTTTCTTCTTTAATAATTGAATTATATTTTCCTTGCAATTCTTTAAATTTGTTTCTAGAGCTTATAATCTCTTGGTCATCAGTTTCATTAAATGCTGTTGCTTGAATAATTTGTTCTTCAGAATATCCTAATTTTCTCATTTCTTCTTTAGCCAAATATTCACTATTTCCTCCAAGCATGATATCAGTACCACGGCCTGCCATGTTTGTTGCTATTGTAACAGCTCCATATTTACCAGCTTGTGCAATAATTTCCGCTTCTTTTTCATGATATTTTGCATTTAAAACCTCATGTTTTATACCTTCTTTTCGTAATAAATCACTTAATTTCTCAGACTTTTCTATAGAAATAGTTCCTACTAAAACTGGCTGACCTTTTTCATGACTTTGCTTTATATCATTAATAACTGCTCTGAATTTAGCATTCTCATTTTTATAAACTATATCTGGATTATCTTTTCTAATCATATCTTTATTCGTAGGAATTTCGATAACATCTAATTTATATATTTCTTCAAATTCATCTTTTTCTGTCATCGCAGTACCAGTCATACCAGCTAATTTATTATACATTCTAAAATAGTTTTGAAATGTAATTGTAGCAAGTGTTTTAGACTCATCTGCTATTTTAACATTTTCTTTTGCTTCAATAGCTTGATGTAAGCCATTATTATATCTTCTTCCATACATAATACGACCTGTAAATTCATCAACTATTAAAACTTCGCCATCTTTTACAATATAGTCTATATCTTTTTTCATTACTCCATGCGCACGAAGTGCTTGATTAACATTATGAACAATTTCGGAGTTTTCTATGTCATTAAAATTCTCTAAATTAAATTCTTCTTCAGCTTTTTTTATACCTTTTTGTGTTAATGAAGCTGATTTAGCCTTTAAGTCAACTATATAGTCATAATTTTCGTTATCTTCTGCTTGGACAAAATCTTTTGCATTTTCTTCAACAATAATTTTAGGAATTAATTTTCTTACAAATTTATCAGCTTTTTTATATAAATCTGATGATTGTTTTCCTCTTCCTGATATTATAAGTGGTGTACGAGCCTCATCTATTAAAATACTATCAATCTCATCAACAATAGCATAATTTAGTTTCCTTTGAACTAACTGATCTTTATATATAACCATATTATCTCGTAAATAGTCAAATCCATATTCATTATTTGTACCATAAGTAATATCACATGCATATGCATTTCTTTTATCTTGTGGTTGCATTCCTGAAATGACTAAACCTACAGTTAATCCTAAAAATTTGTAAACCTTTCCCATCCATTCACTATCTCTGCGTGCTAAATAATCATTAACTGTAACAACATGGACTCCATCACCTGTTAGTGCATTTAAATAAACTGGTAATGTGGCAACTAAAGTTTTTCCTTCACCTGTCTTCATTTCTGCAATTCTTCCCTGATGTAAAATAATACCACCTATTAATTGAACATCAAAATGTCTCATTCCTAAAACTCTTTTTGAAGCTTCTCTACAAACTGCAAAGGTCTCTGGTAGTATATCATCTAAAGAACTACCATTTTTTAATTTTTGCTTAAATTCATTTGTTTTATTTCTTAGTTCAGTATCTGATAATTTAGAGATTTCTTCCTCTAAACTATTAATTTTCTCAACTATTGGCATAACTCTTTTTACTTCTTTTTCGCTATAGCTTTTAAAAATCTTTTTGAACATTATCTTCTTATACTTCCTTCCTATTTAGTATCTACCATAATATATCACAAAAGAGATTAAAAGTCTAGCAAAAATCTGCAACTTAATAGTTACAATAAATAATTATATGGCATTTTTAAAATTTAAGCATATATTTAAATTTAAAACATAATTATTTACTAAGAAAATTTTATAAGGGGATTTATAATGTTTATTTATAATTTAAAACTAAATGAAGATAAAATTT